>Ga0310695_10000552_pt1 | contig 96674 bp, 58 predicted proteins | sample RumenRJG_04DNA_FD_203882 | JGI IMG/M metagenome (GOLD analysis project Ga0310695, IMG submission 203882) | Bovine rumen microbial communities from Lethbridge, Alberta, Canada - RJG_04 (v2) (version 2) | ecosystem: Host-associated > Mammals > Digestive system > Stomach > Rumen | place: Canada...
CGATGCACACGCTCACGGGCGCGTAGCGGTCGGTGCCGCCGCCGGTCTTGATGATGAACGCGGCGAGGTGGATGGCGGTGAGGATCGCCGCGCGCTCGAAGACGGGCGTCGCGAGGCGGCGCGCCATTGCGGCGTCGGCCGGCGTCGTGAACACCTTGAGGAGCGGGTTCGGCTTGCCGTTGTCGTACATCGCGCAGAAGTTGTCGAGGTCGTAGCTCTCGAGCGCGCCGAGCTGGAGCACGGCGAGCTTGGCGTCCTCGCTGAAGAAGCCCTCGCGCGCGGCGGCCTTGAACACCTCGAGGCCGATGCGGCCGAGGTAGGCGCCGGAGATCATCTTCTCGAAACGCTGGTTGCCGCAGTCGGCCGTCTTCTTGTCCATCGCCTCGTCGAACTTCGACTGCGCGATCTTGTTGAAGCCGCCGGACTCCGTGTTGATCGCCATCGCGCCCGCGGGCGCGTCCTTGAGCTTCGTGATGTTCTCGTTCTTCTCGATGTAGGCCACGTTCGTGCCCGTGCCGAGGATGAAGCCGAGGTACGCGGAGTAGCGCACGTCCTTCTCGATCGCCTTGCCCGCGAGGAGCGTCGCCACCGTGTCGTTCACCACCGTGATCTTCGACGGCGCGGGGTCGAGGCGCTTCGCCATCTCGGCGCCCACCCACTGCCCGACGATCTCCGGTGCCTGGATCTGCTTCGTCCAGTGGAGGAGCTTCGCGTCGCCGGACGCGCTCGCCTCGGCGGGATAGGAGAAGCAGAAGCCGACCGCGCTGCCCTTGGTGAACGGCGCGCAGCGCTTCACGTGGCCGGTGAGGACCGTGTAGAAATCCTCCTGCGACACCGGGCTCTTCGCCCCGGGCATCTCGCCCTTCTCGACGTGCTCGATCTTGATCTCGCCGCCATCGGACGGAATCGTCACCGTGCCGGCGCGGAAGTTCGTGCCGCCGGCGTCCAGCACCGTCACGGGCGTATCCTTCGCCACTTCACCGTAGGGAGAGGTGAACGTGGGGATCATCTTGAGAGACGACGGTTCGCCGGCGAGACCGGCCTCCATCTCTTTCTGGAAGGCCGCAATGAGGCCCGCGCGGTCGAGCGAACGCGTCGCCAGACCGTTGGATTCGAGGAATTCTTCAGGTGTCTGCATACTCTGGTCCTTTCTGGTTCCGTAAAGAATAGCAAACTCCGGGCGCGCCGACAAGCGCGAAATTCTACTTGCGGAGTTTGTTGGCGTACTCGAGGCGGCCGCGCGAACGCGGCACGAACCCCGCCTGGTCGGGTTCCGGCGTCTGCGCGGAGTACGCCGCGCCCTCGCGGAGAATCGCCCGCAGCTCCTGCCAGAGCGGGCCTCCGCGCCCCGCGAAGGCGAACTCGCCGCGCGAGTCGAGGCCGCGTCCGCCGCAGGCCTTGGCGAGGTGCGCGACAAGGGCCGGACTCGTCTCCGGACGCGTGAGGTCCACCCACTCCCACCGACGGTCGCCCAAGATGCCCACGCGCTCCGGCGCGAGCTTGCCGTGGCACGACGCACACGAGCGGGCGAAGTACCGGGCGTACTTCTCGGCCCAGGGGGCGATTCTGTCCGTGTCGGGCGTCCCCCACCGGTCGCGCTTCCCGCGCGCGTTGAGGTGCGCGCAGTCGGTGGTGGTGTAGTACGGCACCATCGCGTCGATCCACTCGTACACGCGCCGTTTCTCCTCCGGCGTGAGGTCGACCCCGCAGTGCGCCTTTTCGAGGTAGTCCGGCAGACGGCTCGCGTACGAGCCGGTCTGGCGCGGCTGGAGGACGTCCGCGAAACCGTAGTTAAGAAGGAACGAGTGGATAATGGGCTTGACCTTCCCCGCGCCGGGAGCGCCGCCGTAGGAGAGGTAGCTCATGCGGTCGCTCCGCGCGCGCTCGTTCAGTCCGTCGTAGCTGCGGCAGAAGAAGCGCGTGCGCCCGTCCTCGAGCGAGAGACCCTTCGCGGGCGCGGCGCCGCCGTGGCAGCGCACGCAGCGGGCGTTCCAGATGGGCTGGATGTCGCGCATGTAGTCGATCACGCCGGCGCGCAGGGCGTCCGGCGGCGCGAGCGGCGTGGGCGCGCGGCGGGAGGCCGCGCCTGAGAACGAACCGCTCGCCGTCATGCGCCCCTCGTGGCATCCGGCGCAGCCGCGCCGCTCGCCGGGCATCACGTTGAGCGCACTCGTCATGCGCAGGATCTCGCGTCCCTCGCCGTCCACGAGCTGCAGGTAGATCTCCTTCAGCGCGGGCACCTCGAAGTAGGCGCTGCCGTCCTGCTCCACCGGCGCGTAGCCCCAGATGCGCTTGGCGTAGTAGGTGCCCACGCTCATGAGCGGACTCTGGTCGTAGGCGCGCAGGCCGCTGAGCTCGACCGTCTTCGGAAGCTGTTCCATGATGCGGACGGCCTTCACGTCCTTCCGCGACACCCCCTCGGCGTAGCCGCGCATCACGTCCGTCACGTAGAGGTAGCCCACGCCCACCTCCTCGGACACGGGCTGACCGGGCGGCGCGGCGGGCACGGCGACGCGCTTCACCCGTTCGGGCGTGAACGCGGCCATCGTCTTCGGCGCGGGACGGCGCACGAGCGGCGTGGCGCAGAACGCGCCCGCCTTCCCGGGGTCGTACACGGTCGCGCGGTTGCCGTCCTCGTCGATCAGCGTCAGACGGTAGCGCTTCACGCCCCCGCCGCCGTAGGAGCAGAGGTAGCGTCCGCCGCCGAGCGGATAGGGCCAGCAGTAGGACCACAGGTGGTTGTGGTCCATGATGGACGGAAACTCCGGCGTGAGCCAGCGCACGGCCTCGCCGCGACGGCCCTCCGGGCCCTTGTCTGCACGCACCACGCCGATCGCGCCGTAGGGCGAGCCGTGGTGGGGCGAAAAGGTACACACCGCCGCGCCGGGAACGTCCGGCACCTCGCGCGCCTGCAGGAGGTCCGGCGGGTCGTCGAGCAGGTTTCCGAAGAACAGCTCCAGGTGGCGTCCGTCGGGATACTGGGTCCAGAGCGACTGGCGCGACATGATGTTCCAGTCCACGTACTCCCAGCGCGTGTACATGAGACGCCCGTCGCTCCGCGCGGTGAGGAAGAAGTCGGCGAGCGTGTTCGAGGAGATCATCTTCACGTTCGAGCCGTCCGCGTCCATCACGTGTACGCGGCTGGACGGACCCGTGGCGCAGACAAGATGCGTGAGGGGCTCGCGCGTGGAGATGAAGGCGATCCGACCGTCTGCAAGCGGGGCGGGCGAGGTGTCGTGGAACGGGCCGTCGGTGAGGGCCGTGAGCCCCGTGCCGTCCGCCCCGATCCGGTAGATATGCCAGCAGGGCGACCCGCGGCGGCGCATGGAGAACCAGATGGTCCGGGCGTCGGACGAAAGCGCGAGGTCGAGGATCGCCGCGCCTGCGTCCGCGAACACGGTACGCGGCGGCGCGTCGGGATGCGCAGGGTCGAACACCTTGATCGCCGTGCCCCAGGCGTCCCCCTCGGGGTACGCGGAGTGTCCCACGAGCACGGGACCGGCGACCGTGCGGATCGGCGCGCCCTCGACGAAGAGGATGGGCGGAAGCGTCCTGACCTCGGCGGCGAGCGTCGGCGACTCGCGCGAGAAATCGGGTTCGGTGCCTTTCTGGGGCCTGTCCACCCAAAAGCCCGCCACGTCCACGTCGCCCCCGCCGTCGTTGACGAGCTCCAGCACGTGGCGGGTGTCCGCCAGACCGGAGGCGAGCGCGATCTGGGCGGACGCGGTGTGCTCCGGACGCTTGGACGCGTTCTCGGCCGACCCGGCGAGGCTGACCGTCTTGAGCGGCCTGCCGTCCAGCCGCACGGCGAGGTTCCCCAGACGCGCGAGGGAGTTCGTGTGCGTGGCGTGTATCCACACGGTGCGCGCGCCGGTGCGCGTGGCGAGCGCGACGGACGTCCCCTCGAACGCGAACACGACCGACTCGCCTTTCTTCTCCGACATCCAGTGGTAGCGTCCGACGCCTCCCCCGAACAGCTCCGGATACCAGTCACCCTTCATCGTCACCTGCGAGTGGCGCGGCGAAATGAAATGGCGCGGCGCGGACGGTGCCGCGAGCGCCGCTCCTGCGCACGCGGCGCAGAGGGCCATTGTCAGGACACGCCTCATTTCGCGAAGAGCCCCGTTCGCCATTCGCCGATGAGGCGGTTGGAGAGTTCCGTGAAGCCGAGCGCCGCGTAGGCCGCGCGCACTTCGTCGTACTGTTCGTCGAGGATGCCGCTCAGGATGAGGCGTCCGCCCGGGTTCACGAGCGCGCCGACCTCGCGCGCGAAGCGCACGAGCACCGGGGCGAGCACGTTCGCCGCCACCACGTCCGCCGGCGCGGCCGTGCCGGGAACGGAGAGGTCGCCGTCCGAGAAGAGCGTGCCGAGGCCGTTCGCCTCCGCGTTCTCGTTCGCGTTGCGGACGGCGTCGGGATCGTTGTCGAATCCGTGTACGTCACGGAACCCCTCGAGCGCGGCCGCGATGGAAAGGATGCCCGAGCCGCAGCCCACGTCGAGGAAGGAACGGTCCGTCCCCTCCACCGCCAGCGCGTCGATCGCATCCAGGCACGCGCGCGTGGTGGGGTGCTGTCCCGTGCCGAACGCGATGCCGGGGTCGAGGGTGAGGACCTTCTGTCCGGGCGCCGGCGTGACCGCCTCCCACGGCGGACGCACCACGAGGCGCGGGGAAATCACCTCGGTCTTGAAGTGCTTGCGGTAGGAGAGCTTCCAGTCCTCGTCGGGTATCGTGCCCGTCTCGGGCGCGAGTTCGAGGCCCACGATGCGGCCCGCCGCCGCCAGCGCCTCCGCCGCGCGGGGGGCGTCTGCGGGGTCCGTCAGGAAGATCTGCATCGTCGCGGAGGTCTCCTCCACGTCGCGGTACGAGGTCAAAACGAAATCCCCTCCGTCGAATACCTCGAAGAGGGGATTCACGTACCGTTCGTCGACCGAACAGGATACGACCGTCATGGCGTGCCGCTTACTTGGCCGCAGCCTTCTTGGCGACGAGCTTCTTCACGACCGTCGGACGCTGCACGAGCACGCGCACGGCCTCGTCGCCCATCAGCTTGACTTCTTCCTCGCCAAGGCCGAATTTGACCAGACGGCGACGTTGCGCGTTCGCGCGGCGAGCCTTGCCGGCCGGCGTCTTGCACGGACGGACATGCGATTCTTTACGGAGTGTACGACCTGTACCCATTTTTGACCTCATCTTTCTTGGAGCGAAAATTGAGCGTATATTATGCCCTTTTTCGCGGCGAAAAGCAAGTGCAAAATGAAGTCAGCGAAAGTTTTCGAATCCGGGACTGCCCATACGGGTGGAATTATGGTATCATAACCGCCCCTGGAAAAGAGAAAGGACAACCGGAAAATGACAAAAATGGCAATCAAGAGGGTCGCCGCGTGCGCGGCAACGGCCGTGGCTGCTGCCGCTGCGGCGGACGGCATTCCCTTCTCTGCGATCCGTCTCCGGAAGCCGCAGACCGACAGGCCCGAGGTGTGGGCGGCCACGTTCGAGCAGTTCGCGAAGTACCGCGCCGGCGTGGACGAGGTGTGGTTCTCCACGGGCATCAGCTTCCCGAAGATGGACGAACACCGCGCGGCGGCGGCGCGTCTCGCGAAGGCCGCCGGGCAGCTGCGCAGGATCGGTATTTTGCCGTCGCTCCAAATACAGGCCACAATTGGCCATGGCGACGCCTTCCTTCGCTATGCCGACAACTCGGGCATGACCTGGCAGGGGTTCACCTCGGAGAACGGCGCCGTGGCGAAGGGCTGCAACTGCTTCCGCGCGCCGGCGTTTCTCGCGTACATGAAGGAGATGTCCGCGCTCTATGCCGCCGCGATGCGTCCCTACTCCGTGTGGATCGACGACGACATCCGCATCATCAACCACGGCGGCCCCGGCTGGGGCTGCCACTGCGACTACTGCCTGGGGAAGTTCGCCGAGAAGGAAGGCAGGAAGCGCACGCGCAAGCAGCTCGTCGCGGAGATGAAGACCGACGCCGCGCTCGCCGCGCGCTGGCGCGCGTTCGCGTTCGAGGGCGAGGCCGAGCTCGTGCGCGTGATTGCCGACGCGGTCCATGCGGCATCGCCCGAAACGCGGATGTGCCAGCAGCAACCCGGGAAATGCTTCCCGGAACACCGTCTCCTCTACGAGGCGTGCCACGCCGCGACCGGCCTGCCCGTGGGGATGCGCCCCGGCGCCGGTGCGTACTTCGACTACGATCCGCGCGACCAGATTGAAAAGGCGTATTACCTCGCCCTCCAGATCGACACCATCGGCCCGCTCCCCTTCATCGAGCGCATCTGCCCGGAGATCGAGTCGTGTCCGCGGTCGTTCGCGTGCCGTTCGGGACGCGGCGTGCTGCTGGAGGGGCTGGAGGCGCTTTCGCAGGGCATGAACGCCCTCTCCGCGCTTGTGATCGACGCCGGGTTCGAGACGCCGGAGTGGTACGGCGACGAGATACTTGCCCCGCTCGCCCGCAACGCCGCCATGCTCAAGCGGTACGTCGCGCTGAACGAAGGCGCGAAACGCTCCGGCTACGGCTTCACCGGAACCCCGCCCGTCCAGCTGCAGACGGCCTCTCTGCCGCTCCGGCCGTTGTTGCGCACCGCGCGCTCAGATCTCGCGCGCATCGTCACCACGACGGTCGCGCAGAACGCCGTCGATGCGGGCAAGGAGGCCGTCGAGCGGCTGCTCGCCGAAGACCTGCTGCTCGACGGCGCGGCGGCGGCCATTCTCTTCAAGGCCGGCTACGGCGCGGAAATCGGGATTGCGGGCTGCGTTGCGGCGGACGGAAGTCTGCGCGAACGCTTTCTGCCCGTTCCCGTGAACGAGGGCTTCAAGGCGCGCGAGACGCCGGTATCGGGCCAGACGCTCTTCCTGAAGCCGGCGCCGGGGGCCGTCGCCCTTTCCGAATACTACAGCGACGCGAACAACGCGCCGTTGAACCTGCCGGGGGTCGCCGCAGTGATGTTCGAGACGAAGGACGGGCGGCGCCGCGTGGTGTTCGGCACCCATGCGTTCACGGCGGGGCTCTCGAAAGCCTCTGGAGACCGCGTGATGCAGCTGCACCGGCTCTGCGACTGGGCGTCGCACGGGAAGTCCCCGGTTCTGCTCGAAACGCCCACGCGCTCCTTCGTGCAGCCGCGCGTGCGCGCGGACGGCACGCTCGCCTCGGTCGTGTTCGTCAACGCCTCGATCGGCCGCACGCCGCCCGTCCGCCTGCGCCTGCGCGGCATCGCCGCGAAGAAGGCCACGTGGTCGGCACTTGACGCGGACGACGTGGCGCTCGACGTCGTGCGCGACGGGAACGACGCGCTCGTCACGCTTCCGCCCGTCCCCGCGTGGACCGGCGGATACGTGTTCTTCTAGCGCCTACTTCAGCTTGAACTCGGGTTCGTCCGGATTGCGGAGGCGGTTGAACAGCGGACACAGGTCTTCGCCCACGATCCGCGAGAAGCGCCGCGCCCACTGCAGGCGCTTCTCGTAGTCGTTCTTCGGACGCTCGTCCTTCGGAAGTTTCCTGTATTCGGCGAACATCTTCTTGAACGGCTCCCAGCCGTACCGTTCCCGAAGGCGCACAAAGAACTCCAGTGCCAGGAAGGGATCGCCCTTCCACATGTCGTAGGGATGGCCCGCCTTTTCCCAGCGCGCATACGCCTGCTGGACGTCCGCGCTTCCCATCTTCGTCTGGCGCGGCTTCCGTCCGCAGATCCTCTCCATGCAGGCGAGGGTGAAGAAGTTGACCGTGACCTCCGTCGTGCCGTCGAACGTCCAGTCGTAGTTCTGGTGGTTGTGGCCCATCTCGTGGAAGAACCCCCACACGTCGTCCTCCCGGCCGGCCCTGAGCGTCTGCACGTTCACCAGGTGCTTCGCGCTGTGCCACGGAATCATGATGGGGTAGCCGGAATGCATGTAGCCCATGCAGAGCTGGACGTCGGCGCAGATGCGCTCCGCATGCCGGCGCGGCAGGGGCAGCGCCGTCAGTTCCGCGTCGACTTCCAGGGCCTCCTTCCAGAGGTCCAGCAGCGGCTGGGGGTCGTCCAGCTCGCGGATGCACGACGACGGGACGGTGAAGACGATCTGGTCGCTCTCGATCTCCGCGAACGGCGCGGGAAAGCTGCGAATCGACTTTTTCCACGTATCTGCGGTGTCGCGTCCCTGCACGAACCACGGCGCGGGGCAGGCGGGGCCCACCTTGACGTTGACCTTCCCGGACTTCCCGTGCGGCACCACCACGTAGATCATGCCGCCGAACGGAGAGGAGAACGTCGTCACGGCCTTGCGGAGCGGCACCTCCACGGTCACGACCGGCGCGCGCATCCACTTGTCGTGCGTCACGTTCCGACACTCGGTCGTGCCAATCCGCACGCGAAGGCCCTCGCGCTCCGCGCCGTCCTCAAGCGTGACGGTCACGGGCTCTCCCGCGACGGCGAAGAGCCCCGTCCCGTGCCAGCGCGGAACCGAGAGGTCGACGGTGACTGTCCGGGTTTCACGCTGCTTCGACTCCGGAACGCCCGGATAGGCACGCGCCGCAGGATGGGCGGGGTAGACCTTCTCCGGGTTCCTCTGCCAGTTCTCCAGAAACAGACTCAACGCCAGGCGGTCGGCGGTCTGCTTGACGGTCAGCGGATTCCGGGGCGACGGAACGATGGAATGCAGAGAACCCTCGACGATCTTCTCAAGCGCAGGACGGTACTGCCTGTCGTCCGGCGGCAGGACGGGACCGAACGCCGTCAACATGTAGGAAGCCTGGCGGGCGTCATCCTCCTTCGCCTCGGCCTTGCCGTCCAGCAAGGCGAGCGCAGCCTCGCAGCTCCAGATGCGCGGCTTGGCGCCGACGGCGGGAAAGCGCTTCCCCTCGACGGGATCGACCGAGTCCCCGTTCGTGTAGAGTCCGGCCGGACCCGTCAGCGCGTTGAACGAGCTCTCCGTCTGGAACGACGTCTTGCCCGAGACCTGCAACCAGCCCCAGCCGACCACGGTGCAGAGCGCGCCGCCGCCGCGGTTCACGAACTCCCGCACCTTCGCCATCTTGGACAGGGAGTACGACTCCGGATTGACGATGAGGACGGCCGGCAGTTCGACCGCATCCAGCTCGTCGACGCGATCCAGCACCTGGACGGCGCACCGCGCCGCCGCCGCGGCGTCGGCAAACTTGCGCCCGCAGCGCTTGAGGAGACAGATCCTCTTCGGCGCCGCATCGCCCGAAAGCCAGCGCAGCGACGCAAGCAGGAACTCCCTGTTCGACGGCTTCGCGAGGCCGTCGTGCGAGATGAACCCCTCGTGCGACAGCGCGACGAACCGTCCCTTCCCGTAAGTCGCCGCCGCCGCCACGGGGACGGAAGCCTTCCCTACGTGGCCGGCGGCCAGCGGGAACGCCGACCCGCCCGCGACGAGAATCGTCCCCGGTATGCCGCCGCCCACGATCTCAAGCCCCGCCCCGGTTCCGGGGACGGACATCTCGGCGCATGCCGCCATCGCAACGCCCAGTACCAGCGAAAGGGCGAGACTCTTATTTCGATTTTTCATGTTGGATCCTATCTGCAAAAGCAAGGGAGGTTATTTTAGACTTTGGACTTGACTGCGTCGGCGAAGCCGGGGATGGTGGTGAGGTCCATGCCCCAGAAATCGGACTTGCGGAGGATGTCGTCCACGGACGGGTTCGCCTTGAAGAACGCCATCACATCGGGGCTGTCGTTCACGGCGTCCGTGCGGTAGAACTTGATCAGCGACGCCATCGACCCCGTAAGGCCGGGCGGCAGCTTCCCGAACATCTTCAGGTAGTCGAGGATCGTGGGCAGCACGCGCACCTTCCATTTCGACACGCTGTTGAGGCAGATCGAGAGCAGGCGGTGGTTCGCAAACGGGTTGGCGAAACGTTCGAGCACCGACTCCGCGTAGGCGCGCTTGTCGGCGTCCGGCAGGTCGATCGTGGGCAGGATCTCGTCGAAGAGTATCTGGCGGAAGAAGGCGTTGAACTTCGGGTCGGCCACGAGCTCGGCCACGAACGTGAAGCCGGCGAGGTGTCCTTCCAGCACAGTCGCCGTGTGCGCACCGTTCAGGAAGCGCACCTTGCGCGTGCGGTAGGGCGTCTGGTCCTTCGTGTAGACCACGTTCAGCCCCGCCTTCTGGAACGGGATTTCCTTCTCGAGGTCGAAGTCGGTCTGGATCACCCAGAAGTGGAACGGCTCGCCGCACACGAGCACGTCGTCCTGCTCGCCGAGCTGCTTGGCGTAGCGGGCGGCGGACTCCGCGTCCGGACGCCCCGCCACGATGCGGTCCACGAGCGTGGAACAGAACACGCAGTCCTTCTCCACCCACGCGGCGGCGGCGGTCTCGCCCCAGTCGGCGAGATAGTGGAGCACGTGCTCGCGCAGCATGGCGCCGTTCTTGTCGATCAGCTCGCACGGAATGAAGACGAGGCCCGGCAGGCCCGCCTTCGCGCGCGCCACGCAGAGCTTCGCGACCTTCGCGGGGAAGGTGTTCGCGCCCGCGCGGTACTCGATGCCCGCCTCGGTGGTGTTGGAGACGACGAAGCGCAGGTCGGGATTGCGCGCCACCTCCTCCACGGCCGGCCATTCCGAGAGGGCGTTCAGCACGCCCTTCACGCACGTGATCTCGCGGGACAGCTCCACGGGCTGGCCGTTCTCCACGCCGCGCAGGACCGTGTGGTAGCGTCCGCCGCGCGCGTTGAGGGCCTTCGAGGGCGCGCTCAGCTCCTCGCCGATGGGCTGGACGATCTGCACGGCGGCGCCGAAGCCCGCCTTCTCGTTCATGATGTCAACCATCCAGTCAACGAAACAGCGCAGGAAATTTCCCTCGCCGAACTGCAGGACCTTGACCTTCTTATCCGTTCCCCCGGCCGGCCGGCACGCGGCGGCCTCAGACGCAAGCCGGGTGATGGCGTCCCAGTCGCCGGACGCCAGCGCATCCTTCGGCACGATCCACGTGCCGCCGCAGGCCACGATTTCGGGCACGGCGAGATAGTCCTTGAGGTTGGAGAGGTTGATCCCGCCCGTGGGCATGAACTTCACACCCGTCGAGCGGAACGCCCCCAGCAGGTTCTTGATCATCTTCACGCCCCCGGCCGCCTCGGCCGGGAAGAACTTGACCATCGGCACGCCCGCCGTGAGCGCCTGCGAAAGCTCGCTCGCCGTCGCGATGCCGGGCACCATCGGAAGTCCCGCCTCCTGCGCGGCCGACACCACCACCGGGTCGAACCCCGGCGCCACGCCGAACGCGGCACCCGCCGCCACCGCGGCGCGCACCTGTTCCGGCGTGAGCAGCGTGCCCGCGCCCACCACCGCCTCCGGCACCTCGGCCTTGATACGGGCGATCGCGCCCGCCGCGGCCTTCGTGCGGAACGTCACCTCGAGGACAGGCAACCCGCCCTTCACGAGCGCACGCGCGAGCGGCACGGCCTTCGCCTCGTCCTCGATCACGATCACCGGGACCACCCCCGCCTTCTTCAGCGTTTCAACGATATCCATGAGCTTCCTTTCTTTCAATTGTTCACAAATCCCAATTGTTCACAAATGGCACAAATGCCACAAATACAAATATTTGCCATTTGTGATTTGTGAACAATTGTGGCAATTGACATTTGTGGACAATCAATCATCGCGCCTCCTCCGGACCTCCACCTCGTCGTCGCCGTCGTCCGAATACGGGGGCGGCGAGACGCGCGCCGAGTACTCCCACGGGCTTCCCCAGCGCTCCTCCTGAACGGCCATCACGTACTCCCGCCAGCCCTCGCGCCAGATCATCCACGCGATGAGAATGGAGATGAAGCCCCAGGGACCGCGCGTGAAGATCGAATGCAGGCCGCGCAGCGCAAGCAGGACCGCGAACACGCGCCCCACGACCATCGCCGCGTACGTCGCCTTCGCGCGCGTCGTGAAGATCCGCGCCACGCTGCGGAAGATGCGTCCGCCGTCCATCGGGAATCCCGGCAGCAGGTTGAAACCGCCGAGGATGAGGTTCATCCAGAACACGTACACGAGCACGCCGAGCAGCCAGTCGTTCTCAATGGGCAGGAAACGCACGGCCGCCCACCCGACGCCGGCCAGGGCAAAGGACACAAGCGGCCCCGCCAGCGCCGTGAGGAACTCCTGGGACGCCTTTCGCGGCATGCTGGTCAGCGAGGCGCACCCGCCGAGGAGCGAGAGCGTGATGTCGCGCGTCTGGTAGCCGAACGCCCGCGCCGTGAGCGCGTGCCCGAGTTCGTGCAGCGTGATCGACAGCGCGAGCACGAGCGCGCACGCGAGGCCGAACGAGAAGGACCCGAAGTCCATCACGAACAGCACGAGCAGGACGACGAGGGAGATGTCGAGATACACGGGTATCCCGAACGCGGTGCAGATTCTGAACTTGCTAGGAAACATGGCGGATATTCTACCATTTTCTCCCCTGTCCGCGCAATGCCTAAGAGTGCTGGACTATCCCCAAACTGTAAAACGAGGTGCGGCATCCTTCCGCACGACTGGCTTGACGCGCACTTCGCTCGGCATGCCTATCGCCTCTGGCACCGGCGGCAACGGCGTTTCTCTTCGCCCGCTTCGCATGGCAAGGAGAATCGCCACGCACGCAAGCAACACCGCATCCCCGCCGATTACAGCGAAGTCAATGACATACGGGCGGTTTGAATGGTCTTTGTTCATCTCAAAGGTTATGGTTGACTCCCCCGGCGCATCATTTTATCTCGCCCACTGTGGACTCGCCTCTCGCTATCCTCACCTCTGGAAAGGTGAATGAGTATCTGCCCCCTTTTCCCCATACACCTCCTCGAACACCTCGAATAATTTTCGACGCATGTCCGTAGTCCACAAGCGGCTTGAAATTTTCTTTAGAGGATACTTCTTCCCAACACACTCCTTCCACACCTGTATTCCATCCTTTTCCCAAAGGAAAAAATAGGCACGGACTCGATTATCGTCTCGGCTCCCCCGATCCCACACTTTCGCATCTGGATTCGTTATCATTGCAGTAAAATAGAATTGACCATCCGAGGAACTTCGTCCGACGACGTAATACGAATTAGTTGACAGAAAATGTTCCCATGCCATGTCTCCTCCGTTCTTTGTCGCCTGTCGAGCGCACTCCACTCTCGCGCACATCTCTTGCATATCGCACAATTCAAGAACCTCTTTCTTTATGCAACGCCGATGAAACATCGGATCTAATAACTTGGTAACAGCAATCAGAATGCAAAACAGGCATCCGATGACTGCCATTGCCGACTTCGAGAATTGGAAGAACTTGCTCATTTTGACTTCCCCCTAGCATACTTCAATTGTCCCTTTCCGCCTCCCCCAAAAGACTCCCACCATGACAACCAATATGGCTTTTCAATCACAAATCCAAAACACTTACCAACTTCTCTTTCATAAAGAATGATATTAGACTTTTCCCCCAGCAATTTCCTTAATGATTGTTTCAGATAATCGCCATCATCGCCTCTGCCTGAACAGCAAGAAACAAACTCTATTGTAAAATCATTACAAGCAAATGACGACGCTAATGATAACATATCAAGTGCTTCTGTCGGCTCATCTTTAGGTGGACGCTCACCGTTCGCTTTTCGCTTCAGATATGAATCGATCCAATACTGCGATATGGTATGCTTCCCTAAGGATATGCGCCCTTCAGCCCCATGTCCTATCAGGCGCAAATGGGACAGACAATTGTATGGCTCATCACCGTCTTGCGAATACTTCGCGAACTTTTTACGAAAATCTTCAATAATCTCAGACATGGTCATCTTACCTCCTTCGCTTGTTTCATATTCCAAAGATAATTTTGCAAGTCCCAGACTATCCAACACATGACCAACCTGATTCCCGACAAACACGTAAAGTCCCCTATCTTCAGTTTCTGTAATCGGATCCCTAGACATCCACCGCCCTGTCTCTAATTCAAGGTGACGGTAATTGTAATATATGGTCGCCGTCTGAACCAGCGACTGGTTTCCATCGTCGTCGAACTGTGGAATGAAATCATCGACTGAGGTGTACTGATTGAGGCTGTTTACCGCGTAGACGGAATTCTTACCACGCTCAGACGAGGTCTCGCGGTTACCGATGTCGTAGGTGTGAGTAGTTGCAAGAAGCGCACCTTGGAAGCCGCTGCGCTCTTCGCGGGCGATAATGTGCCATGTCTCGCACTCGCCACAATGGGCAGAAATATGGGATGAAGATTTCACCGCTGGACAGTCTATCAAAATCACCTGATGCGTGACAAGGCACAACCGGCGGAGCGCCGAAGAATCTCCGACGTGCCAGGAGCGGCGCAAATCTTCTCCAGCGCAGGGATGGCTGACTTGACGCGGCGCTCGCCGCAGAGATGGACGGCCATCACGCGCGCGGCTGGTGCAGCTGAGGCGTCGCCCGCACAGGTGGCAAGCCGCACGTCGAGGCGGCGGGAATCTATATGGGGATCAAACGCCGCCATGTCGGCGAGCGCGCGGAACGCCGCCGCCGCGACGATCGTGCGCGTCTCGGCCGCGGCGTCGAAAAGCGCGGCACGGAGGGAGCGGGAGTCCGCCGACGCGGGGTCGTACACGCCGCGCCGTTGCAGGGCCTGCGCGTAGAGGCCGATGTGCTGCACGGCGAAATCCCGCGTCAGGACGTCCTGGCCCCTGTCGCGGTAGAGCGAGACCATCGTCTCACCGTAATCCGACGGTATATCCGGCTGGTTCAGCAACTCGTCCATAACCTGGTTCTTGTCTGACGCCGCCTGAGCCAATTTCTCCATAGGTGTACCACTTGGCTGAATTGTCTTGAGCCGCCGGCACGTATCGCCGGGGATCGCCTTGCCCGAACGAAAGGAAACATTGTTGCTTGCTCTGTTCTTCGCTACATCCATGCGCATGATCCGTTCACGATTTCGAGGAGCATCAATCTGTCCGGCATCATATCCCCTAACGCGAGCGCTTCCGGCTGAATGGTGTGCAGATTCACTTCCTGATTCGCTGCGTCCAAGTTTTGCAGAGCTTTCCCGAAGAGCGAGTGATACAAACGTCTGCGCCACTATCACGCAGCCAACCACCTTCAAGACAGCCCACGGGCGTCCAAAATACACAATCCTTCCGAAGCTGCAAATACATCCGTACAAAGCTAAAACTGAACGAAGATCTTTTTGTTCAAGAACGGGTTTAGTTATGGTTAAGATGATAGCCAATAAAAAAAGAATAGTGAAAAGTGTCCTTAAGACTCGACTTTTCGCACAAACGGACCAGACGTCATCAAGCATTAATTTCCTCCCATCAAAGCTTCAATTATAGCCGCACCAAACGATTCGACTTGAGCGCCAAAATAGCAAGCGGTCGCGCCCACTGTAACATAACCTGAAACTTTAGAAAGACCCAATAACCCTTTAGACAAAGTTGAAGTCGTTTTCGCAATACTTGCACCTCTTTCAGCAGCATGGATCTTTTGAATGATATTACCAGAAGCGTTTGCCCCTGCTAAGGTCGCATTAGCCGCTTCAGTATTGGCAATAAATCCAATGGCTGACACCATTTTCCCGCTGATTATCTCTTTTGCCAGACTACCTATCGAAACAATTGAAAGCGACTCAATTACATCCATTGTAGGGCATTCGTATTCTTCACGATAGATCTCTTCGCGCCTCTTGTTAATTTTTGACCAAAAATCGAGAATTTCCTGCCACGAACACAATTCAAACATACCTGCGGGATCAGTATTTTTTATCGGATTACTCTTGCAGAAAGCATACAGATTTAATCCACCACTCAGGCCGATAGGGTCCTTTGACAGCCATCGACCCGTCACAGCGTCATACCACCTCATGCGGAAGTTTATCAAGCCTGTGGCATGGGACAGTCCACGGCCCTGGAAACGGTAGCGGACTGCTGTAATCTCAGAAACGGACACCTCCTCCGAGAGGACGTTCCCCCATGCGTCGTACGTCCAGCGGGCGACGACGTTGTTCTGCGAATCGGCGTAGCCCCACACCGTGCCCTGGATGTCGGTGAGCGGGTAGTAGACGTTGCCGCCGATCTTCACCGCAAGGAGGTTGTCAATGCCCTCGCCCCAGACGTAGGAGCGCAGCACGTTGCCGTTCTCGTCGATGTCCGCAAGGCACTGCCAACTGTCGTCGTAGACGTGCCGAACCGTGCCTTCCTGGGTCGTCGTGGAGACGCGCCGCCCCAAGGCGTCGTAGGCGTAGCCCTCCGCGAACACGCCGTTGGTCGAGACCGACACGAGCTGGTACTGGCCGTTCCACGCCAGGTCGAGCGTAGGCCGTCCGTCGCGCTCGATGCGAGTCACGCACCCCGCCGCATTGTAGGTGTACGAGCCTCCCGTCCACGAGGCAAGGCGGTCGCCGGCACCGAGGGTGTATGTCGTCGTCTCGCCGTTCTCCATGTGCGCCATGCGATTACCCGCCGCGTCGTAGGCGTAGGCCACGTCGCCATCGGCGGCAAGGCGGTCGAGGCCGTCGTAGACGTATGCGCGGTCGAACGCCACGCCGCCGAGGGTGTGCCCGCGCGAGGCGATGCGCCCCACGGCGTCGTATTCGTAAGAGAAGCCGCCCAAGGATGTGCCGTTCGCCGCCGTCCACGCGATGTTCGTCACGCGGTCCATCACGTCGTAGGCGTAAGACATGACAAGGCCGTGCGCGTTCGTGACCGCGGCAAGTTTCCCGTTCCACGCGCTGTAGCCGAGGCCGAAAGTCTCGGCGGGGGAATCGATGCGCGTGCGGCGGCTGGCCTTGTCCAGCGCGTAGCGCGTAGTGCCCGCCACGGACACCACGCCCGTCACCTCGCCGCCGTCGCTGTAGATGTACGACACCTTCGTGCCGTCCGCGCCGCGTGAGGACATGAGCCAGCCCGTCGCCGCGTCGTACTCGTTCGTCACGACGCCCACCGAGTTGGACGCCGACGTGCGCAGACCGTCGCCGTCGTATGTGAAAGCCAGAGTCTCAACCGGGTAGGCGACAAAGGCGAGGTTGGCGTCCGAGTCATAGGCGTACGAAACAGCCGTTCCGTCAAAGCGCGTCTTGGAGGCAACGTCCCAGTGGGCAGAGGCCCCTCGCGCCCTTGCCTCAATGAATGTAATTCTACAAATCATTTACATTGACCTCAATGTCATTCATTGCACCGGTTTGTGCTTCAGAATGCCGTCTAACCTGTAAGCTCTCAACAGTCATTGTAAGTTCCATTAGCCCATTAGTTTTCAATAATAAGGAAAGTGAAATTAAAAAGGAGGCATCTCTACAATTTATTGACCAGCCATTATGACGATTCTTCAACAGGGCGTCAACCTCATCACGGGATGGTATGGGGACTTTAATTTCATACCGATAATCACAATCACGTGATATAGCTTTAAGCAGATTCATGCAATCAGTACTACTCAGATTCATCGGGAAAGTGCGGGAGGCCGTAATCCTGAACAACCGATGCGAGTTTGCGTCATGGAACAGCGTTACGAAATCAAAAGACTTGCTTCTATTAGCAATCGAATTTGTAATGCATAAAAATTTATCATGCCCGCAGAATTGATTAAAAGCCGTATTGTTACAAGTGTTTGTCCTTCCAAATGAATAATCGAGAAACTCGCCATATCCCGTAGTTCCCAGACGGCTATACCCCTTTGGCGCATAATGTGCAGCATAAATATTAAGTTCGGCATGCTTGTCTCCCAGTGCGACATCGAATGCTGCACATAAGAATGCCTGCAAAGTGCAAGTTATTATTAATAACGATCTTTGTAAAATAATACTATCACCGTAGAACATGTGGACCTCCCGGTGCATCATACGCAGCGTTTTCTGCTCTCAATGCTTGCACTTTCCGAATCAGGGATAGTTCTTCTTTGTCTTTTGCTTCTCGTGCAGGTTTGGGGCAATCACAAATTACCTCTACCCGTCTCTTAAAATCTTGGATGGCCTGTTCATGTCGTCGTGCAACCGAAATATGGTCTTTTTCATAATGCATTTTGGTCAGATAATCATTCAACGTCCGAAAGAAGCGCCAGAGGGTCCCATTGGTGGAGTGGGAGCGGTGGAGTAACTTCATGCCATGGCTCATACTCGTCCAGGTAAAAGGCGCGGTGGATCACCCGGTTTACCAGGTGGTAGCATCTGTCCGTTTGAAAGTTCCTTGGGCGTCGCATGGCAGACAGTTTACCATAGATTCCGTTACTCCACCACTCCTACTCCACCAATCGTGTCTGACCCTCGCGCCCCCCCGGGAATTGCCTTGCCCGAACGAACGGAAAAGTTGTTGTTTACATTGTCCTTCGTTGTGTCCATGCGCATGATCCGTTCACGATTTCGAGGAGCATCAATCTGTCCGGCATCATTTCCCCTAACGCGAGCGCTTCCGGCTGAATGGTGTGCAGATTCACTCTCTAATTCGCTGCGTCCAAGTTTTGCAGAGCTTTCACGAAGAGCAAGTGATACAAACGTCTGCACCACTATCACGCAGCCCACCACCTTCAAGAGAGTCCGAGGACGCCCATAGAATGCCACGCGTCCAAAAAACACGATGCCTCCGTATGAAGCCAACGCCGAGGAAAAATCCTTTACGCTCAAGACCGGCGTTGCGCCCGTCACAATGACTGTCGTCACCAAGACAAAGGAGAAAATGGTCCTGATGACTCGACTCTTCGCGCAAAAGGCGCATATTCCATCATCAATATACATCACTTCCTCCGCATAAAACATGATGCAGCTGGCTTGATTGTAAATACACGTCCCTCTGTCTTCATTTGCTCGGCAAAAATCGGATCCTCTGCAAACCTTATAACGGTATCTGATGGAAGCGAGTAATCTGAAATCACCCGTTTAACAATTCTACAAACGCATCGGCAACACTCTTTTTGAGACACTTCCTTTGGACGAATGCCAAATGGATCTTCAAAATCGGTGGCTACAACAATCAATGGCATACTATTGGCCTCTGCCATGTCAACGGCACTCTGGTACATTCCGTGAAACGCCGGAAAAACTAGAATCTCAAGAGCTTCTTTCTTTAAGGGAACATGACTCCTGCAACGCACTTCATATGCCATATAGCAAATCGGCCATGAATAATCCTTTCCGCCCCTATCAAATGCGGCATCTACACTGCCAATTCTTACAACGGGAAGTTCTGCATCTAGAAGCCGTATGGTGTTATGTGCGCGAGTAGGCGAATGGACATTGTCCAGACGATTACTTAGGCCTTGAAAATAAACATACTCTTTTGCAACATTAGACAACAGCACCAGGTCTGTCTTATTGGACAGAACCGAAGAAAAAAGTTGCGCTTTCTTATCAAATAAACCACCAACGCAAAGATTATAGGCTGCTAAGATGTCGCCAAGCTGAGCAGCCCTAAAGCTCCAGATGTTTCCAAGCAAAGGTTTATTTCGGCAGATACCATAGTAACTTGCTAAGCGGACAGCAGCTTCTCGGTTGCCGGCATGCAATGCGGCAGATTCCATTTTCGGCACTTCGGCGGCAGGTAAGTAAAATGAATTCGAGGGATTAATGGGTTCCTCTGTATATCCAATGAAAGGGCAAGAACTCATCGCAGCAACAAGTAAAAACCATCTCAGAGAGAGGCCAGAGGGTCTGACCCCATTGGTGGAGTAAGAGTGGTGGAGTAACTTCATGTCAGCACCCTCCTACTATTCGCCGTCAGGCGATATGTTCGCTGCGGCGAATGGGGGACTCCCTCGGACGCGATGAGGCCCACCGCCGCAAGGGGCGTCAGGTAACGCGAGGTGAAGTAGTTCGGACTGGAGCCCCCAGTGCCATGCGAAGACCTGCCGGACGCTTCGGGCCATCTGCAAGAACTGCGAGGAGATCGCGTGCGCTCCACCTCGGCCAGGTAAAAGGCCCGATGCGCCACCCGGCTTATCAGGTGGTAGCATCTGTCCGTTTGAAAGTCCCTTGGGTGTCGCATTGCGTTCCTCACGCCATTTCCGCCTGAAGCTTCTTGACCTGTGCGAGCGAAAGACCGGAAAACTTCGCGATGTCCTTCATCGCGAGCATTCCGCTCTTGATCATCCGCTTCGCCGTTGCAAGCATGGTCTCGCGCTTGCCGCGCGCTTTGCCACGAGCCTCGCCACGAGCCTCGCCGCGAGCCTCGCCGCGGGCCTCGCCGCGGGCCTCGCCGCGTTTCACGAGTTCTTCAACTGCCTTGCACATAGTGCGCCTCCCTTCTTCTGAATTCTTGAATTGACTGACTCTCTTTTTGAGAACGTCGAAATGCATTTTCGCCGCGTCGCGGCAAAGCAAATCATGCACCAATTTGCCTACTTCGGTCTCGCTTCGCGTTGCGCCGTTCACATAGACGATGTGCGATCCATCACCAAACTTCTTCCCTCTCATCTGGCGGATTGTACGATCTATCTCGTAAATCTCCTTGCCGCCGCCCATCACGTCGTTCTCGGTAATGATGATCACATAAGTGTCGCGGAGCTTGCCGAAGTCCTCGCCGGATTCAAGCGCATTCGCGTCCATCAGCGCGGAGTTGTACCGCGCACGTTTCGGCTCAGCGCCCTTGTCAGATCGCTGAATCTCTATGTCGTATTCCCTGCCCTCGGAATCCCTCGCGAACACGTCGAACCGGACGCCACGCCCCTGAAGGCTCTTGATCGGATACTCGGTCTGGGACGTGACGACTTTTAAATCCTTCTTGCCGAGGATGATTCGCAGCATCAGCTCAATGCACTCCGGCGCGTTCTCAAGGCATTTTGACATGAAGTCGTCGTCCATGAGCCGGAAGTCTTCGAGCAAAGCAAGATACTCTGGGGCCATCGCGGACACAGACCGCCCCGCCATCGCCTTTCGGACGACGGACTTGACCGCTTTCCGCGCTTCGCTCTGCATACGCTTCACCATGTCGTTTCGTTCCAGATTCCGCCCAAGGACACCATGCCCCTGAACGGCGCATATTATACGGCATTTCGCATTTCCCTGTCAATAGAGGCGCGAAAAGTCCCAGATATTCCAAAAATCCCGGCCTGCGGCTTCACTGCGTTTAGCCGCGCGCCGGGATTTTGAAATATTGAGTGGTCTTTTGCGCGTGCGGGGCTGTTTTCGGCAATGCGCTGCCATCCCCCCGCGCCCCTGCGGGAGGTCCCGATGACTCGGCTTGTGTAATCGGAACGCCGCGTCCGCTTCGCCGTCAGAGGTTCTTGCGGCACATGAGCTTGTAGCGCGGAACGAGCAGGACGCATCCGAGGTGGCGGATGTAGGTCCGGATCTCCTCGCACCAGAGGGCCTACGTCATCTTGCGGCACCGGGCCTAGGGCCGGGCAAGGACGATCGAGCGGCGGCGGGCGGCCCAGCAGAGGTAGGCCACCGTCACAAAGTAGCTGGCCGGCACGCGCGGACGCGCCCCGATCTTGACGGCGAGCAGCGTGGTCTTTCCGCCTAGCCCCATCGGGCCGATGCCGAGCGCGTTGGCCTCGCGCAGGATGCGCCGCTCCAGCTTCGCGAGCGCGGGAACGGGATTCGTGTCCGCGAGCTCGCGCAGCAGCTGGTGCTTCGCCTCCTCGTAGCCGGACGCCCGGTCGCCGCCGATGCACACGCCGAGGATGCCGGGGGCGCAGCCGTAGCCCTGCGCGCGCTGGACGGCGGTCAGCACGGCGCGTCGCACGCCCTCGAGGTCGCGTCCCGCGCCGAGGGCCGCGTCGGGCAGGGAGAACTGCATGGACATGTTCTCGCTCCCGCCGCCCTTCATGAGGAGGCGCACCCTGGAATCCGAGTCGAGCGTGTAGTGGACCACGGGCGCGCCGGGGCAGACGTTCGAGTCGATCGACTTCCCCGTCACGGCGTCGTTCGTGTTGCGCCGGAGCCAGCCCTTTTCGGTGGCGGCGGAGACGGCGGCGGCGATCCGCTCGGGCGTGACGGTGCGGCGGAGGTTCTCCGAGACGAGGAACGTGAGCGTGCCCGTGTCCTGGCAGACGGGCGTGCCGGCGGCGCGGGCGAGCGCGACGTTCTTCAGGATCGTCTCCAGCACGAGGCGCGCGGAGGAGCCCTTCGCCTCGCGGCGCAGGGCCGCGCGGAGGGCCCGTTCCGCGTCCTCCGGCAGGGAGCTCGACGTCTCGCGGATCAGCTCCGCAATGCGATTGACGACTTTCGTCATTATTTGCCCAGTTCCGCGGAACGGTCGGAGGCCGCCTTGAGGGTGGCGGCGACGACAGACGCAAAGTCGCTCGCGCGCAGCACGTCCATGCCCGCCGCGGTCGTGCCGCCGGGCGTGGCCACGCCGGAGATGAAGGTTTCAAGGTCGGCGCCGGACTGGCGCAGGTAGGCGGCCGTGCCGAGCATCGTCTGCTCCGCGAGGAGGCGCGCCGCGTCCGCGGGAAGGCCGAGCTTCACGCCGCCTGCGGCCATGGCCTGTTCCATGAACGCGAAGAACGCGGGGCCGCTGCCGGAGAGGGCCGTGACGGCGTCGAAGCACTTCTCGGGCAGCACGACGGTGCGGCCCGCGCCGTTGAGGATCTTCGCGACGCGCTTGACGTCGGCGGGCGTGGCGTTCTTCGCGGGACAGATCGCGCACATGCCTTCGCGCGCGCGGAGCGCGAGGTTCGGCATCACGCGCACGAGGCGCACGTCGCGCCCGAGCAGCTTGCGGAGCGTGGCGAGCGACTTGCCGGCGGCGATGGAGACGACGAGCGTCTTCGCCGTGAGGAGCGGCTTCACGTCCGCCGCGAGCGCGGCGAGGTCCTGCGGACGCACCGCGAGGAAGATCACGCGCGCGGCGCGCGCGACGTCCTTCGCGTCCGGCGTGACGCGCACGCGGCAACGCGTCGCGATCTCCTTCGCGCGCGCGGGAACCTTCTCCGCCATCAGGACGGTCTGCGGGTCGAAGCCCGGCTGGCACGCGGCGGCCGCGAGGATGCCCTCGGCCATCTTGCCGGCGCCGAAAAATCCAAGAGTCGTTTTCATGGCGCTAAGTATACCATTTACGCGCGGCATTGCCTAGCCCTACAGTCCGCCCATGATGAGCGAGCCGAAGGTCGAGACGGGCGTCGTGTCGCGGTAGTTGTCCACGATCTGCCGCACGTCCTTGATGAGCGCGTTCACCTCGTTGTACAGCTCCTGGTCGGTCATGAGCTTGCCGAGCGTGCCCGATCCCTTTGCAAGTCGGTCCGACACGCCCTTGAGGTTGTCCAGCAGCTCGGAGGCGTCCGCGCCGAGCTTCTTGTCGTACACGAGCCGGCCCGCAAGCCCCTGCCCGGCCTTGAGGTCGTCCGTCACCTTGCGGATGTTCGCGAGCGACGCCTTCAGGTCGGCGTAGGCGGTGTCGTTCGTGGAGAACAGCTGGCCCATCGTGCCCTCGCCGCGCTCCACGCGCGCGACGACCGTGTCGATGTTCTTGGCGGCGGACTTCACCGTGTCCAGCGCGTCCTTCGCCGAGGCGAGCGCGCTGCGGATGTCGGCGTGGACGACGTCGTTCGTGGCGAGGAGCTTGCCGATCGTGCCCTCGCCGCGCTCCACGCGCAGGGCGATGGCCGCGATGTTGGTCGCCGCCGTCTTCGCGGAGGAGAGCGTGTCGCGGAGGTCGGCGTAGAGCGTCTCGTTCGTGGAAAGGAGCTTTCCGAACGTGCCGTCTCCGCGCTCCACACGCGCCACGATGGCGTTGAGGTTGGCAGACATCGCCTCGAAGTTCGTCACGATGCTCTTGACGCTGCCGTCCGACGTGAGGTCGCTCAGGTTGCGCGCGATGGTGCCGAGGTCGCGCATCCAGTCGACCGGCGGCTCGCCGTGGAAGACCGTCGTCGCGAGCGGGAGCGGCTCGCCGACCCCCTCCTCCAGCAGCAGATAGTTGCCGCCGAGAAGCGAGAGCGCCGCCACCGACACGCGATACGACTTGCGCAGCACCACGTCGTCGTCCACCGACACCTGCACGAGGATGTTGGACGCGCCGAGCGAGATTCTCTCGACGGATCCCACCTTCATGCCGCGGTAGACCACGTTGTCGCGCTCCTTCAGCCCGCCCACGTCCCGGAACGCGATCGTCGCCTGCGCGCGCGTGCGCCCGAACATGATGTCCACGCCCGAAATGACGATCGTGAAGTACCCCAGCAGCGCGATCACCGCCACCATGAACACGCCCACGACCACTTCCGAGAAGACGTCCTTGTTTTTCCTGCTCATTTTCGTTTCTCCTTGATGCCTTTGCAAGCTCTCTTTCACTTTTCGACGCAGATGCGCCGCGGTGCCGTGCGGGCGCGCACGGCCGGGTCGTACATCGCCTCCACCGACACGCCCGGCGCGATGAAGTCGCCCGCGCTCACCACGCGCACCGCGTAGTACGCGCGCGCCGCCATTCCTTTCTCGCCCGAGTCGCAGAAGCGCTTCGAGAAGAAGAGCATCCGGTCGTCGCGCATCTCCCGCCGCATTTCCCAGGAGAGCATCTTGCCGCCGTCGATCCACGGGTGCGTGGCGGGTCCGACGGGCGTGGAAGACGCCTCGAAGCAGGCCGGCAGGAGGTCCTCCACGACGAGGTCGGAGTAGACGCGGTTCTGCCTGTCGCCGATCGTGAGCTCCACGATCACGAGGTCGCCGCGCGAAAGCCGGTCGAGATTGGCCTCGGAGCCGTCCGAGAGGAAGTAGCGGCGCGCGACCTGGATGCCACTTGAGACGGCCGGGACGGACGCGGCGTCGGGCAGGGCGAGACACGTTGCCGTCACGTACGCCGGCCCCTTCCCGTCGTTTCGCAGCACCACGTCTCCGCCGCCGCGGATCTTGTGCACCTTCTTCACGGGAAGGGACGTCTCCTTGCCGTCCGCCACGCACTTCACGTCGGGATCGCCCTTCGCGGCGCGCGTGCGGTACCAGGTGCCGAGCGCGAGCAGGGCGTGCGCGTTGTCGGCCGTGGTGCCCCAGTGCGCGCTCGCCTTGTCGCGGTGGTTGTTAAGGTATACGACAAGGCCCGGCAGGCGCGCGTCCTGCGGGTCGAGGTCCATCAGCGCGAGGGTTGCGAAGGACGCGGTCTTCACGTCCTCCACGGGGAGCGAGGACGTGAGCTCCACGGCGCGCGCGCGGTCGCCGCCGCGCACGAACGCGCGCGCGAGGCGGGCGCGGTCGAGCGTGGAGAGCTGCGCGCGGCGGTCGAACCAGTGCAGCTGGCGGTCGGCGTCCGCCGCGCCGGCGAGCGCGAGGTCGTGGCAGGCGTAGACGCTCGTCGTGGCGTTCGTGGACATTGCCCACGTGCGCAGGAACCCCTTCACGCGTCCGAGCGTGTTCGCGGGCACCTTGAACCCGGCCGCCTCGGCCTCCACGAGGAAGTGCGCGGCCCAGAGCGACACGCCGCGGTCCCACGGCGGACAGGAGCAGTCCGGCCACATCGTGAAGTCGTTCGCGCGGACCATCGAGGCGACGCGGCGGATGCCCGCCTCCACGGCTTTCTGCGAATCGGCCGCGGCGCTCGTCTCCTCCACGGGCAGCGTGTTCAGCACGCCCCCGGCGGCGACAAGCGGGAAGGCCTGCGACACCGTCTGCTCCAAGCAGCCGTACGGATACGACGCGAGGTACTCGAGCGCGGCGGCGAGTTCGCCGAGGCCGCTGGACGAGACCGTGAACGTGCGGCGCGCGGCCTCGGGCAGCACGGCGGCCGCGTTGCGGAAGGTGCGCGACTCGCCCGCGGCGAGGCACACCGTCTCGGCGGTCTTCGCCCACGCCGCCGCGGGGCGCACCGGCAGGTCGATCGTCACGGAATGCCTCTCGCCCAGGCCCTGCGCCGTGAACACGAGGCGGCTCTCGCCCGGCACGGCGCCCGCCGCCACGGGCACGTTCACCGTCTCCGACGCGCCGTCGGCAAGCTTCACGGAACCCTTCACCGCCGTTCCCTGCGCGCAGGCGGCCGCGCCGTCCACGTTCAGCTCGAACGCGGCCGTCCCCTCCTTCCCGCTGCGGTTGGAGAGCGTGATCGTGGCGTTGAAGGTGTCGCCCGGCGCGGCGAAGCGCGGCGCATCCGCCTGCATCACGAGGTTGGGCGCGACCTTCGCCTGCACGGCGCCCGCGCCGGTGGCGCGCGCGTTGTAGGCGACGGCCGTCACGCGCACCTCGCCGACGAACTCGGGCAGGCGGAACGGCACGTCCGCGCGGCCGTCCTTCAGCGGCACGTTCAGCTTCCAGCGGCTGAGCGGCTTGAAGCGCCGGCTCGGCACCGGGCTGATGCGGCTGAACAGCTCGCCGTCCCCGCCGCCGCCCGTCTTCACGCCGGAGCGCATGAGGCGGTCGTCCACGATCGGCAGCAGGTAGTTGAAGAGGTCGTAGAGCGGATGGAAGGCGTCGCGCGTCTCGCCGAACCAGCCGACGGGATCGGGCACCTTCTCGGCAGTGAGGATGTGGATGCCCTCGTCCACCACCGTCACCGCCGCGTAGGCGCCGCGCACGCCGTCGAGGCCGCGCGCGTCCACGTGGGCCACGAGATCGCTGCCGCCCGTCTCGCCGCACGTGACGTCCGCCGTCACGCGCACGTCGAGCGCGCTGTCGCGCGTGGCGACCTTGATCGGCACCACGCCCCAGGCGCGGTTGGCGGCGTGCCGCTGCCCGGCCGTCGCGGCCTGCACCACGCTCAACGCCACGTCCACGCCCGGCGCCATCGCGCCCGTGACCGGCTCCAGCTCGATCTCGGTCGTGGCGTTCGTGAGCGCGACGACGCGCGAGTACACCACGTCGCAGTTCATCACCTCAAGCCAGGCATACCCCTTGAACGGGGCCTTCACGGCGATGCGCGGCACGTCACCGGGATGGTAGAGGGGCCTGTCCGCGACGAGCGTCACGTGCGACGGCGTGGCGAGCGAGGTGCGCACGGACGCGTCGTCGCCCGCGCCGCCCACCCAGTAGGACGCGCCGAACGAGACGCCGGTGGCGGGGTCGAAGAGCGTCACGGCGAAGTCGCCGCTCGTCGCGCGCGGCACCTCGAGCGTGGCCACGCCCTCCGCCGTCACGCCCACCTCCACGGTCGAGCCGATCGGGTAGCGCACCTTGTCGCTCATCCACTCGAAGAAGCCGTTGTCGTTGCGCTTGAGCCCGTACACGTGCTCGATGCGCGCAAAGCGCGCCTCGAGCTTCCGTGCGCCGACGTGCGGCGTGCCGTCGGGGTTGACGAGCGCCACGCGGCACGCCTGGGCGCGTCCGTCCGCGCGCAGCACCTCCGGCAGCGCCACGCCGATGTAGTAGGGATAGACGTGGAGCGTGCAGGTGGCGCGGCCGACGGCCGGGCGCCCGCCCGACTCGAACACCGATCCCTGCGCGGTCATCTTCACCGCCGCGCGCGGACGGCCCCGCAAGGGCAGCGCGGCCGTGAACGCGGCGCGGCCCTCCGCGTCGAGCGTGCGACGGTCCAGTGTCTCGAAGTTCGGATCGAGGCCTCGGTTCTCGTCGCCGAACCTGTACTTCTCCCAGCCGCGCGGCGCGAACGGCTCGTCCGAGAACATCACGGCGCCCTCCACGGGAAGGCCCTTCGCGGGGCCGCCGAACAGGTGCTCGGCGACGACGGCGAACGACGCGTTCGTGGCGGAGAGGGCGGACGACGGTTCCACCTTCACGCGGATCTGCGGCGGCACGAACTCCTCGATGCGGATCGAACGCGACCCGATTTCCACGTCGGGGTCGCCGGGCGTGGCCACCTCGACGGACCACTCGCCGCTCATCTGGTCGCCTGGCACGGCAAACGACTCCTCGGCCACGGCGCCGAACTTGTCCGCAAGCTGCGTGCGCCGCGCGAACACCTTCCCGTCCGGGTCGACGAGCTTCAGCGTCACGGGGAACGGCTTCGGCGCGTTGCCGTCCGCCCCGCGCAGGAGCGCGTGCACGAGGATCTTCTCGCCGTGGCGGTAGATGCCGCGGTCCGTCCACACGTACGCCTCGCACGCCTTCTTCTCCACGTACGGACGGCGCGCGCCCTTCGCGATCACCTCGTCAAGCTGCTTGGTGAGCGCGAGGAACGACGTGTCGGCGCCGTTCTTCCGCGTCGCGACCACCGCGAACGTGTCCGCGCCCTTCTCCACGTCGCAGGCGCACCAGCCGTCGGCGTCCGTGATGCCCTCGCCCACGCGAATGTTGTTGGCGCCGTAGACGGACACGAGCAGGCCCTCGATCGGCGAGCCCTGCGTGAGCGACGTGGCCCACACGTACACGCACCCCTCCGTCTCGCGCACGGAGAGGCCGATGTCCGTGAGGCACACAAGGCGGTAGGTCGCTTCGTAGGACGAATCCCTGTCGCCGTCGCGCGCCGCGACGAGGTACACGCCGTTCGCGGAGACGCCGTCGCCGTCGCGGATGTCAAGGGGCGTGGTGACCGTCTCGTTCAGGCGGCTCGGCAGACGGAACTTCTTCTCGACGGCCTTGCCGGCGATATCCCGCGTGTCCCTCGTATCGCCGCCGCCGCCGTAGAAGCGCCCGTAGCGGTCCTCCTCGCGCGCGAGCAGCTGCACGATGTTGGCGTTCGGGACGGGACTGATCTCGCACACGAGGTTTGTCACGTTCACGGTGTCGACGGAGATGGCGCGCCGGCCGGCCTGCGGCAGGTAGCGTCCGCGCGCGGAGAACGCGACGGAATACGGCCGGTCGCCCGTCGTGAACGTACGGCGGACCTCGCGCGTCGTCTTGCGGTCCTTCCCCATCGGGATGCCCGCCTTGACGGTCACGCGGTAGGTGGTGCGCGGCTGGAGGTCCGTCGCCAGGCCCACGGTGTGGTTCCAGTTGAAGTAGTCGACCGTCACCGGCCCCGGGTTCGGGACGATCTCCACATAGTTCAGGAATTCCGTCACGTCCTCCGGCGTGTCGGTCAACTTAACCTTGATTTTCTTCAACCCGTCAATGTCGATGCCGGCTACATCCGGCTCCACAGGCGGCTTGGGCTTTTCCGCCTCCGCCTTCGTTCCCGCGGGAGCGGCCGCATTTGTCACGGCAACGGGAGCGGCCGCGCTTGTCGCGGCCCCAGCGGGAGCGGCCGCGTTTGTCGCGACCTGTGCGTCCGACTCCGTTTTCGATCCGTCACAGCCACAAAACGCCATAACGACATAAGATAGCGCGACAACCGCAAGAATTCTCATTTTCACCTTATTCATTGTTGAAACGTTTAAAAGGTTTGCTGTTAAAAGAATTAGGCGCGCATTATACTCGCCTCTGACGGGATTGCAAGCAAGAAATGAAAAAAAGATTAGAGGGGCGAATTCTGCCAAAATCAGGCGTTCATTGTCATTTATCCTTACAGTCTGTATCAAGATCGAGGCGATAGAGCACCTGGGTGTAGTCCCAGCGCGGCGTCTTGACGGGACGGTCCGCAAAGCTTGCCGTGTAGGTGCCTTCGAAAAGCAGCACGGGCGACTTGGGGTCCATTCCCTCCGTGTGGATGACAGGATTGTAGAACGTGTAGTTGTCGTGCGTGACCACCTTCACCGCGTTCTCCCACGGGCCGTACGGCGATTCGCTTTCGACGTACCACACCTCTCCGAAGCCGGACGGCTTGCCGAACTTCTGCTGGAATATGGCGACGTATTTACGCCTGTATCCGTTCCAGACCATGTGCCCGGCAGCCGGTACCACCTCCGAACCGTCGCGCGCGCGGATCTTCTTCGGCTTCTCCACCTTCTCCCACTTGGATTCGTCGAGGTACGCCTCGTATGAATCTGGAATGCGCAGAAACGGAAGCGGATTGCCGAAGAGCAGCCACTTCTTTCCCTTGGGGCCGATGTACCGACATACCGTGCAGTCCGGTATGCGCGGAGCCTTCGGACGTTCCTTCGAGCGCGTCCACACGGTCTTGACGATTTTGAAGCTCTCGCTTTTGTCGTCCCATTCGCACAGTCCGTTCTTCTCGGGTGTGCAGAACTCCTTGATCTGACTCCACGCACCGCACAGGTGTTCCTTCCGCTGCGCGTCCTTGAGCGTCACAAGTCCGAATATCCAGATCGGACCGCCGCCCTGTCGCTTGATCACGCCGCGGAGTCGTCCGTTCGCATTCGTGAAGCCGCAGTACTGCGGATCGACGGGCGGTACCGGGCGCACAAACGCCGGCGCAGGCGTGGTGGCGGCGGTGACGTTGAATATGCCGAGCGGGTAGTTCTGCATGTTCGTGTCGCCCCATAGCCAGAACACACGCCCCCGGTAGAGCGCAGTCTGCACACTGTCGCGTCCGAACTCGCCGCTCTCCTTCGCGTCAAGGAACTCCCCGCATTTCTGGCTCTCGGCGAACAGCCCCGCGCCGCCGATGCGGCCAAGGCGCTTCGCAATCTGGCGGCGCGTCACCTTCACCACGTGCTCCTCGCCGGGACGTGGAACGAAGCGCACGCCCGCGTTGCCAAATCCGTCCTTCTTCATCCCGTAGCCATGGCTCTTCACGGTGAACCACGTCTCGCGGCCCATCAGCTCCGGGGCGTCGATTGCCGCCACGCCCGCATTGTCGGTCACGTACACCAGACCGTGGGTAGTTTTCAGGAAGACGAGCGGCACGGGCCAGCCGTTCTCGTCGTCCACCACCCTCACCTTGCATGGCGTCACGGCCGCGCTTGTCGCCAGCATCGACGCCGCGCATATCAAAGCAGTCAGGATCTTCATGTCTTTCTCATCGGGTTCATTCGGCATGTTCTATCGCTTCCCCCCGATGCCTTTTCGCCACGAGGGGCTTCCCGCGTGTGCCGCCTTTGCCACCATGTCCATCGGCACGTCTACCATTACAAGACGCCCGATTGGCGCGAGTCGCCTTCCTTCAGCATTTTGTCGATGTTTACGGCCTCTTCGCGCTGCCAGGCGTCGCGCAGTTTCCGCACGCGCAGATACACGGCCTCGTCGTCGGCCATCATGCCCTCGGTCCACGTGCCGGAATGCGGCACGGCAAGGTCGATCCAGCAGGCGATCTTGTCCATCTCCTCCTGCGTCATCTTCACGCCGCGATGCCCCTTCGCGAGCATTTTGACGAGCGGACTGCGCGACGAGCCGTGTGAATACGGCGGGATCGGCGTGGGCACGGACCACCGACCGATCCAGTTCACGTAGCGGGAATGCTCGTCGATGGTGCCCGTGACCTGGCTCGTGTCGTTTGCCGGACGCGCCGCGCGGCCCGTGGAGACGAGCGAGTTGTACGACTTGTTCCAGAGTTTCCGCGCCTTCTCGTCCCAGACCGGCGTGGCGCGCAGGTCGGGCGCGGGCGCGTCGACGCCGCTGTGGCACTTCACGCACTTGGCGTCCAGGATCGGCTGGATCGTCTTCGGGAAGCTGAAGCCGCGTCCCGAGACGTCGTAGAACGGCTGCAGCTTCGCCACGCCCTTCTGCAGGGCAAGGGTGTTCGCCTTTGCGGACGCGGCGGAGCTGTCGTACGCATGGCAGCCGACGCAGCTGAACGTCTCGCCCGGCATGAGCGTGGACCACGACCGCATCGTCTGCACCACATGTCCGTTTCCGTCGATGGCCTGGAAATAAATCGGCGTGCGCGCCGGCACCTCGAACGCCGCCGAGCCGTCCTCGTGGACAGGCGTCTCGCCCAGCACCACCTTGACGTCCCACGCCGCGAGGTCGCTGATCGCCGACGGACCGTGCTTGCGCCCGATGTCCGTGGCCATGAAGTCAAGCGCCACCACGCGCAGCTTCTTCACCGTGCCGCGCGCAATGCCCTTGAGCCCCGGCCCGGCATAGACGTCCTTCACGGTGAACGTCCCTGTCGTCTTGCGCCAGTCGATCGGATAGCCCACCTGCGGCGGCTTCGGACGCGGCGCAAGCGGCACCGGCTGGTTGCAGGACACCGTAGGGTCCTGCGCCAGCAGCACGCGTTCGCCCTTCCTGTTCATGAAGTAGATGCCGAAGTGTTTCGCGCCGTTGGGACGGAACGTGACGAGGTAGTTGTTCTCGTCCAGCGGATACGGATACTGCCACTGGTCGCCTTTCTGTCCGTACTGGTCGATGCGGATCGTCCCCTTCGGCTTCACTTCCGGCGCCACGAGCGTCACGCCCACCGTCTCCTCGCGTCCAAGAGAGGGATCGATGATCGCGAGCTTGCCCTTCTGCGGCGTGTGGTGTCCCGAAAGGATAGCCAGCACCTTCTGCGTGCCGGGGATGCCGCGCGCGTGGAGGATGGACGTGGGGAAGTACGAGGTATTGCCGTAGAACTCCTGCTGGTGTGCGCCGTTCGGGTGCATCTGGAAGAGCGGCTGCGGGTAGATCTGGCCGCGGTCGTTGTATTCCCAGCGCGTGTACGTGACGGCGCCGCTGCCCGGATGAACCTGCGGGTAGTTGCTGTGCACCTGGTCGAAGGCGATGCGGCGCATGAACTTGCCGTCGCCGTCCATCAGGAACATGTTGCACGCGCTCACGTGCCAGCAGTCCACGTTCTGGAAGCAGCGCGTCGAGCTGAACATGATGTTGCCGTCCGGAAGATAGATTCCCTCGTAGTCGGCCACGCCCTTCCCGAACGTCAGCTGCCGCACGGCGCGCGTCGCCACGTCCATTTCGTAGAGATGGTAGTCGTCGTCGCGGGCGGACTTCTTCCACGCAAAGAGGATACGCTTACCGTCGTACGACACGTCCGGGTCGCGGATCACGCCGTTGGCGTCATGGATCAGCGTCGTCTCCCAGACGTTCAGTCCTTCGTCCAGCGCCAGCATGCACAGGCTGGAGCCGGGCTTGAAGTTGAACTCCTTCCGCGCGCCGCCGGGGTTGAGGACGTCCTCGTCGCTCACGGCGTCGGTGTAGGCGTAGTGCGACCCGCCCATGTCGAAATGCTTGGTGAACACCACGCGGCGCAGCTTCTCGCGGAACGGCCCGAGCAGCCGTTTCCTGTCGCAGGGACCGCCGTCGGCCCCAAGCGCCACAAGGGCCAGTGCGGCATACGCCGCGCACGCAAAGATGCGCCTGTTCAGTTCTACAATGTCCATCTGGACCCTACATGCCTTCCACAAGGAACCGCAGCTCGTACTTGCCCTTCCCGGGCATGAACTCGCCGTGTGGACGGTTCCCCCAGCTGTTGTCGCCGCCGACGCCCATCTGAACCGCGTCGATGTTGACCGTGATCTCCCCTTCGTCCGAAAGATCCCACTGGTGCTTCGCCTTTTCAAGCGACTCCTGCGAATACGGCCAGGCGTTGAATCCGAACGGCGCGTTCAACGCCGTCACGCGGATCTTCTTTCCGGCGGCATTCACGAACTCCACATACCGGCACCCCGAACGGTAGCCCTGCTCGCCGGGTTCGGAGTAGTTGTCGGGGTTGAGCGCGTTCGGCACGTACGCGATCTTACCGTCCCTCCCCGCAAGTCCCCGGCACAGGCCGATGTTCGCCCAATGCTTGCCGAGCATCGCCGCCGTGGCACGGTCGGAATAGTTCTCCCATGGACCGAGGCCGTACCACTCTGCTCTCTTGAAATCTCTCGGTATCTTGAACGTGACGCCCACGCGCGGGATGGGGGGCAACTTGCCGTTCTTCACGTCGAGCGACAGACTCACGAGCGTTTTACCCGCACCCGCCGCAGAAGCGGTCAAAGACGCCGTAACGCCGTCGGGCATCTTCTGCGAGGCGGTCGCGTCGCGCCACACCTTGCACACCTTGTCCATCTTCCAGCCGCGGTCGTTGTCGATCGGCGCGCGCCAGAGGTTGATGCGGAACGCACCCGCGTTCGCGGCTGCGCCCGTCGTCGCCGGCGCGGGAACGGGCGTGAACGGTTTGGTGAACTGGTCATGCGCCAGCATCGGACGCTTGAGCCCATTCTTCTTGAACCAGAACGTAATCGCATCGCCATCGGGCGCGGCCACCGACACGGCCTTTTCGCTGTCCGGCGCGAAACCGGAGAGGTCCAGTCTGCCCCTCGCCACGATGGTGCCCTCCTTACTTACAATCCAGATTCCCGTGATGCCGTCAAGCGACGTGAAGCGGTAGTTGTTGAAGATGACCGCGGTCTTCGTCGCCCAGTCCCACGACTTCACCATAATGGGCTGGTAGGCGTGCTTGATTTCCCACGCGCCGGGATGGAACGTGCGGTCCGCCGCGACGACGCCGTTGCAGTTGAAGTTGTCGTCGTTCGGGTAGTCGCCGAAGTCGCCGCCGTAGGCGAGCCATTTGCCCGTGGCATCCGTCTTCCACACCGCCTGGTCCACGAAGTCCCAGATGAACCCGCCCTGCATCGACGGGTATTTCCACACGAGGTCCCAGTATTTCTGGATGCCGCCGTTGGAGTTGCCCATGGCGTGGGTGTATTCGCAGAGGACGAACGGCTTCTTCGGGTTGTTCTTGACGTACCTCTCGACATCCCACGGGCGCGTGTACATCGGGCACTTGACGTCGCTGTGGTCCGTGTCCTGCGCGCGCTCGTACTGCACGGGGCGCGTGCTGTCGATCGCTTTCATCGCCTTGTACTCGGCCACGAAGTTGGGACCGTCGCCCGCCTCGTTGCCCATCGACCAGATCACGATGGACGGATGGTTGCGGAAGGTCTTCACCATGTTCACGCCGCGCTCCACGTGCGATTCGAGGAAGGCCGGCTTCTTCGCGTAGGTGTCCTTGCCGTAGCCTGCGCCGTGCGATTCGATGTTCGCCTCGCAGACGACGTAGATGCCCTCGCGGTCGCAGAGTTCGTACCACGTCGGGTCGTCGGGATAGTGGCACGTCCGCACGGCGTTGATGTTGAGTTTGTGGAATATCTCGATGTCGCGCTTCATCCCGTCAAGCGTCACGGTGTAGCCGCTCTCGGGCTGCATTTCATGTCGGTCCGTGCCCTTGAAGATCGCGCGCTTGCCGTTGATGTAGATCACGGCGTCCTTGATCTCGACCTTGCGGAAGCCGAACGCGACGGCGCGGTAGTCGCCGGCGGTCTCGACCGTCTCGTAGTACATGTTGGGCGCTTCGCAGCTCCAGAGCTTCGGATTGGGGTATGTCTTCTCCAGAAGCGCCTTGCCGTTCTCGTCGCGGACGACGAGCGTGCCGGTCTTGTAGTCGTCGGAGAGCGTCGCCTCAACGATGAGGTCTTTCGCGGCCTCGGCGCGTTCGGAGACGAGCCAGACATCGCGGAAGATACCGGAGAAACGCCAGAAGTCCTGGTCTTCGAGGAACGTTCCGTCACAGTGCTTGAGTACCTCCACCTCAAGCGCGTTCTCGCCGTCCCGGAGGTACGGCGTGAGGTCGAACTCGGCGGGGAGACGGCTATCTTCGCTGTAGCCAACGTCCTTGCCGTTCAGCCGCACGTACATGGCGGAGCTCACGCCGCCGAAGTGGATCACCGTGCGACGCCCCTTCCAGTCCGCAGGCAACGTGAACGTGCGCGAATACAGGCCGACGGGATTGCGGTAGTAGTGGCTCGTGAACTCCTTCGGCGGTTCCGACATCGGGTCGCCGTTGCCGATGTTCTTGATCGGGAACGTGACGTTGGTGTAGAGAGCGGGGTCGTAGTCGCCCTGCAGCTGCCAGCATCCAGGAACGGCGATCTTCGCGGACTTCTCCCAGCCAGGGGCGTCGATCGTGTGCTTCCACTTGAAATCCCACGTGCCGTTCAGCGACGTAAGCCATTTCGAGTCCGTGCGGGGCTTCTCGCCCTTCGCGATCGCGAGGGCGGCGTCCTTGCTTTCGCACGGCACGGCAATCGCGCGCGCCGGGAGGCGGTTGATGGAATTCACCTGAGGCGTACGCCACGGCGGCAGTTTCGCCTGAACCAGCGCTGTTACGGCGCATGCAAGCGCCAACGAGACGACCTGTTTTGTGGATTTCATGTTTTCTTCCATTGGAGTTTTTTGTGGGACGGACGAATTATACCAAATTCATTTCTCCTCGAAGTCGAAGCCGCGCACCTTGCCGATTGTCACGTCAACGAACGCGCCCACCTCCGCCGCGCGGCGCAGATGGACGACGCCGTCTACGTCCGGGGCCTGCGACGCAAGACGCGCCACGCCCGGAGCAACCACGAGCGCGCGGAACGTCTTGCCGACGTACGCGCGCGCCTTCGCAGACCAGATGCGCTTCTGAAGCGCCATCACCTCGCCCGCGCGGCGCTCCGCCACGGCGGATGACGGACGCCGCGGCAGCGTCGCGGCGGGCGTTCCCTCTTCGGGCGAGAACGCGAACACGCCAAGATGGTCGAATGACATGCGCTTCACGTCCGCGAGCATTCGCTTGAAGGTTGCTGGCGTCTCGCCGGGGAAGCCCGTCATCACGGTCGTGCGGAGCGTCACGTCCGGCACCGCCGCGCGCAGGCGCTCCGCCGCCGCCAACGTGGCCTTCACGGCCGAACCGCGCGCCATCGCCTGGAGGATCTTCGGAACCGTGTGCTGGAGCGGTACGTCGATGTACTTCACGGCGTGCGGGGACGTGTTCATCCAGTCGAGGAATGCGTCCGTGATTTCGCTCGGGTAGGAATAGAGTACGCGCACCCAGAAATCGCCCTTGATGCGGTCGAGCGCGCGGAGAAGCGTCACGAGGTTCGTGCCGTCGCGGAAGTCGACGCCGTAGAGCATCGGGTCCTGCGCGATGATGTTCAGTTCCTTCACGCCCGTCTTCACGAGCGCACGCGCCTCGGCGAGGATGCTCTTGAGCGGACGCGACCGGAACTTCCCGCGAATCGCGGGGATCGCGCAGTACGCGCAGCGGTGCGCGCACCCTTCCGCGACCTTGAGGTACGCGAACGCCGCGCCCGTGAGACGCAGCGCGGGAATGGGCGGGTCAAACACCCTCTTCGGCATGCCCAGCGGCACGGCGGCGCTTTTCAAGCCGCCCACCACGTCGGCGATCCGGTCGAGCGCGTCCACGCCCAGGACGGCGTCCAAGTCCGGAAACGCCTTCAGCACCTCGGCGCGGTAGCGCTGCACGAAGCACCCCGCCGCGACGACGGCCTTGCAGCGTCCCGCCCGCTTCAGCTCGCACGCACGCGCGATCTCGGCAACGGCCTCCTCGCGCGCCGATTCGATGAACGCGCACGTGTTCACGAGGATCACGTCCGCGCAGTCGGGATCGGGCGCGAGCATGTGGCCCGCCTTCAGGAGATGTCCGGCCATCACCTGCAGGTCCACCGCGTTCTTCGCGCAGCCGAGCGAGACGAGTCCGATGGTCATGGCGCCTCTTTCAGCGCGAAGCTGCGGCACTTCACGCCGGCCTGGCGGAACATCTCCTTCACCGTGTCGAGGAACGCCGTGTAGTCGCCGCCGTACACCACTTCCGAGATGCCGGAGTTGATGATGAGCTTCGCGCACGTGAGACAGGGCGAGAGGGTGATGTAGATCGTGCCGCCGCTTACGTTCACGCCGTAGCGCGCCGCCTGGCAGATCGCGTTCTGCTCGGCGTGCACGCAGAGACACTCGTCGAGGCCCTTGCCGCTCGGCGTCTTGCCCGCGCAGCGCGGACACCCCCCGTCGAAGCAGTTCTTCACGCCGCGCGGCGTGCCGTTGTAGCCGGTGGAGAGGAGGTGGTTATCCTTCGTGATCACCGCCGCCACCTTCCGCCGCGAGCAGTTCGAGCGCTTGGCGACCACCTGGGCGATCTCCATGAAGTACTCGTCCCAGCCGGGGCGCGTGTCGTTCTTCGACTTCCGCTTCATGTCAGCATCCCTGGAGCAGCAGGCCGGTCGAGGCGAGGTCGCGCGCGTCGAGCGCGTAGACGGGGTCGATCTCAACGGGCACGCCCTCGGCCACGGTCACGCCCGCTTCGGCGAGCTGGCGGCGCCACTTCGCCTGGAGGTCGGCCTGACACGTCGCGGGGGAGTCCTTGCCCTCCGCGTTCTTGACGGGCGAAAACTCCTCGCGGCGATCGAACGCGAGGCACGAGACGCCCTTCGCGTCCGCCAGCGCGTCGAAGATGAACTTCTCGAACTTGTAGCCGTTCGGCTCCGTCGGCTTCACGACCTTGCCTGAATCGTCCACGCACGGGATCTTCTTGTGCGCGAGGTGGAGGGGCATCGCCTTGGCGGCTTCTTTTTCAAGGAAGGCACGGTCGAACACGTGGATCGCGGGGGAGCCATACTTGAAGTAGAGCTCGCCGTCCGCGCGACGGCGGTTGTTCATCTCGTCCGTCATCTCCGTGTACTCGATCATGTCGAAGTGCCCGTCGCGCTTCACGACCATGCCGAGGCCCTCGGTGGGCTCGCGCTTGGCGGTGAGCTTGAGGGAGTACTGGCTCTTCTCGAGCGTGTGGAGGCCGATGAACGCGGGGTCGGCGATCTCCACGAGCGGGTTGTCCACCTGGAAGTAGAAGAGCGTCTTCACGCCGCGCGCGCGCATGTTGTCGAAGCAGCCGTTCGCCTTGAGGGCGGCGATCATGCCGCCGTGTCCGTCGGGGCTCATGAAGATGCGGCCGGGGGCGTCGAGGATGATCTTGCCGTCGGGCGTCATGCCGGGCCACATGCCCTGCTTGAAGAAGATCACGTCCGCCGGATCGAGGCCGAAGTAGTCGTTCTCCTCGAAGTGCGCCACCGTGGCGGCGTAGTTCGCGGCGCTCGTCATCACGTAGAACGGGATGGGCGTCTTGTAGCGGAGGGTGAGCGCGAGGATCTTGCGCGCGTGGAAGTAGAAGAGCGACGCGCCCGTGACGGGCCCGATCGAGTACGCGCCCTTCGGACCGTCGAAGCCGAGACGCGAACCCTGTCCGCCCGCGACGAGCAGCACGCCGACGTGTCCGGCGGCGAGCTCCTTCTCGCCGGCCTCGACGGCGCGCTTCAGGGCCGCGCCCTTCAGTTCGTGTACCTTCGGGGCGGTGGGCTTGCCCTTCTTCGCGGACGCCGCGCCTTCGCCGGACAGCATCGCCTTGCAGCGCGCCAGTTCCTTGAAGTCGATCGTCTCGACCTGCGCGAGGAGCGCCTTGCGTTCCGCCGCAGAGAGTTTCTTCCAGAACTGCAGGACATGGCCCTGCCCGTTCTTTTCCAATGCCGTCTTAGCCTGTTCGTATGTCATCTTGACCTTCCGTGGTTCGTTTGAACAACGCACATAGTATACCAAAAAATCGTCCGCCCGCGCGGAAGACTACCGCCCTTTCCACTCCTGTTCAAGTTCGAGGACGGTCTTGCCCGTGCGTTTCTGCCAGTAGCTATTTTCATCGTACTTTCCCTGGCGGCAGAGGGCGTTCAGCTCCTTGACCGTGCCGGGATGCTTTTTCTCGACGAAATTGAGGAAGTTCGCGGAAACACGGTAGGAGCCGTTGTAGTGGATGTCGTCGCGTCTGACGTCCATCGCACATCCACGCGACTCCGGCTCGTAGAGGTAGAAGCGCACGTAGTCGGCGATTCCCTCGGTGAGCCAATCCGGCGCCTTCCGGTAACGTCCCTGAATCACATGGAACAGCTCGTGGATGCCGCAGCCGACATCCCCGGGATTCTCCTTGATCCATTTCCGGTCGAATGTCACTTCAGAGCCTGTCGTGTAGGCCGGGACGTCGATCTTCTTGAAGCGGAATGTCAGTTTTCTGTGGGGCTTCCATCCCTCCGACGGGAACATCTCGACAAGCTTCGGATACCATTTACGCACCGCCGGCGCCATCTTCCGCTGCAGCCACTCCTCGAGTTCCGGCGCGGCGGACGCGTCGAACGTGTATTCAAACTCCGGTCCCGACGCAACGCCGCCGGCGAAATGGAGCGTTCCGCCCTTCATGACGTCCTCGTGGCGGATGACGACGCCGTCCAGACGGCGGCCGTTCAGCTCCACGGCGCGGGACACCGCGCCGGGAGCGTCCGACACCACGCGGAAGCGCCGTCCCTCGCCGACGTCGAAGGAAATCTCCTTCATCTGCGCCTCGCCGAGCACGTATCCCCTGCCGCACGGGTCGAATGGATAGATGCCCATCGCGGAAAAGATGTACCACGCGCTCATCTGCCCGCAGTCGTCATTGCCGCAGAGGCCGTCCGGCGTGGTGCCGTACTGCGTGCCCATCACCTCGCGAATGTATTTCGCCGCAAGGTCGCGACGGCCGAGAAGCGTGAAGAAGTAGATCACGTGGTGACTCGGCTCGTTGCCGTGGCAGTACTGCCCAATCAGGCCCGTCACGTCGGGAATCGCGCCGACGCCCTTTGTGGAGTCCTCGTTGAACAGCCCCTCGAGGCGTTTCAAGGCGACATCCCTCCCGCCGAGCAGGCTGACGATCAGCTCGGGCGACTGCATCATGTGCCAGTTCCAGTGGAAGGCGTTGCCCTCGGTGTAGTCGCAGTGGTTGATGTGGCTGATCTTGTACGGGTCGAACGGCTCGCGCCACGCGCCCTTTTTGTCCTTGGCCCGGATGAACCCCGTCGCCGCGTCGAAGCAGTTCGTCCACGAGAGCGAACGGTCGCGGAAGAACTTCGCGGAACGCCGCTTGCCGAGCGCCTCGGCGAAGCGGGCCGCGCAGGCGTCGTCGTAGCAGCTCTCCAGCTGGCGCGACACGCACTCGTCCTTCACCACGTCGCAGGGATAGTACCCGTACTTGTCGAGGAGGTCGTAACGCGCCGCGTGGCGCTGGCGGTTCTTCGTGAGCGTCGTCTTCACGCATCTCCACGCGCGTTCCCAGTCGACCCCCTTGAAGCCCTTCAGGTACGCATCGACGATCATCGGCACGGAATGCACGCCGATCATGCACTGGTTGTCTCCGCCCCAAAGCGTCCACACGGGAAGGAAGCCGTTCCGGTCGAAGTGCCAGAGCATGGAGTTGACGAAGTCCGGCACGCGCTCCGGCGTGAGGATCGTGTAGAGCGGCCCGGCGGCGCGGTAGGTGTCCCAGCACGAGAACGTCGAATAGACGTTCGGCTCGCCGGCGTCGGATATCAGGTTCGGCTGGAAGCAGAGATGGTAGATGGAGGTGTAGAGGCCCTTCATCTGCTCGTCCGTGCCCTTCGCCTCGACGCGGGAGAGGATCGCGCGCCACTTCGCCTGCGCCTGCGCGAGAACGCCGTCGAAGTCCCATCCCGGAATCTCCGCGTCGATGTTGCGCCGCGCACCCTCCGCCGACGAGCGGGAGAGCGAGACCTTCAAGTACAGGACGTCCCCCGCCTTCATGTCGAAGGTGTACGCGGTCTTCTCGATCCCGTCGTTGCCGATGCGCTCAACGATGCGCGAGGCAACCGGCGCCTTCGACACCTCCCACGCAAACCAGTAGTCGTGGTCCGGCCAGCCGTCGCGGAACACGTGCCCCGACACCTTCCCGTCCTTCATCGGCGCGAAATCGACGGACTGCACCGTCCTGAACGACCATGACGGATCGAACAGCAGGTGCGCCGGCGCCTTGAGGTACGTGATCCTGTAGATCGCGACACGCTCCGTGCAGGTCATCTCCACCCTCACGCCCGTGTCGAGCGTGACGGCGTAGTAGCCCGGCGACGCCTTCTCGGTCGCCTTGTCGATCTTCTGGAAGCAGTCACGCCGCCACGCCGCGTTGAAGTTCCCCGCGAACGGCATGAAGCCGACGTCCGTGAACTCGCTGCATCCCGTCCCGCTCAGGTGGTTCTGCGAGAAGCGTTCGATGCGCCTGTCGCCGTACTGGTAGGCGGAACAATGTTCCCATCCGGCATGGCTCGTGTCGGGACCGGGCTGCACCATGCCGAACGGACACGCCGCCGCCGGCGTCGTGTGCCCCGTCCCCTGCGTGCCGATGAACGGATCGACCCAGTCGAGGACATCCTTGTCGGTGCCCTGCGCGGATGTCCCCGCAATCAGCGCGGCGGCGAACGCCGTTCCCAATACTAACTTCTTCATTTCATCTCCTTAGGTTTTCCGATAAAGACTGCGTCATCTCGAACACCAGCTCGCCGCCCTTCAGGATGTCTTCGTGGCGGATCTTGAACCCTTCCACCGGCACGCCGTTGAGCGCGACTGACTTCACGTACTTGCATTCGCGCGAGATCCCCTTCGCGACGACGGTGAACGTCTTCCCGCCCGCAAGATGCATGACGACCTTCGGCAGCTGCGGCGCGCCGAGCACGTACTCGCCGCTCGCCGGATTGAGCGGATAGAACCCCATCGCGGAGAAGAGGTACCAGGCGCTCATCTGCCCGCAGTCGTCGTTGCCGCAGAGGCCGTCCGGCTTCGCGACGTAGAACTCGTCGAACACCGCCCGCACAAGCTCCGCCTGACGCGCCGCGCGCCCGACGTAGGGGAGAAGGTAGATCACGTGGTGGCTCGGCTCGTTGCCGTGGCAGTACTGTCCCATCAGGCCCGTCACGTCCTCGCACGTCCCGGTCTCGGACTCGTCCGCCTCAAGCGTGAAGAGGTTGACGATGCGCTCGCCCGCCCGTTCGCGTCCGCCGACCGCCTCCACGAGCGCCTCCGGCTCGTGCAGGACGTGCCACGTCCACTGCCAGGCGTTGCCCTCGGTGTAGTCGCTCCCCGTTCCGGCGTTCCGTCCGAGCGCGAGCGGATTGAACGGCGTCGTCCAGTTCCCCTTCGTGTCGCGTCCGCGCACGAACCCCGTCTCGGGATCGACCACGTTGCGCCAGTTGCGCGAACGCCTCGCGAAGAACGCGGCATCCTCGTCGTGCCCGAGGCGCGCGGCCATCTGCGCCGCGCACCAGTCGTCGTAGCAGCATTCGAGCAGACGCGAAACCGACTCGCTTTTCACGATGTCGTTCGGGAAGTAGCCGTACGTGTCGAGTTCCGGCCAGTCCTCGAGGAGGCGTCCCCTGTGGAGGCGCGTGAGCGAATCCTTGATCGCCGCGAACACCTCTTCCCAGAAAGCGCGGTCGTGCGCGTGGGCGGACGCCTTGTCCGCGCCGCCGGGCGCGGAATCGCGCGAAAGCGCCTCGGTCTTCAGGAACCAGTCGACCATGACGGGCACGGAGTGCGTGCCGATCATGCACTGGTTGTCCTTGCCCATGAGCGTCCAGATCGGCAGGAATCCGGCCGCCCGCCCGTGCTCCAGCATCGTCTCGACGAAACCGTCCTCCTTGTCCGCCGCGATGAGCGTGCTGAGCGGATGGTAGGCGCGGAACGTGTCCCAGAGCGACAGCGTGGAGTAGTAGACGCCCCCCGCGGCCGTGTGCACCTCGCCGTCCGCGCCGCGGTAGCGGCCATCGACGTCTGCGATGTTGTTCGGCTGGATGAAGAGCCGGTAGAGCGCGGAGTAGAACGAGGTCAGTTCCGTGTCCGTCCCCTCGGCGTCCATGCGCGAAAGCGCCTTCTCCCATGCGTCGGAAGCCGCCGCGCGGACGCGGTCGAAATCGAAGTCCGGCACCTCGGCGGCGAGGTTCCGCTCCGCGCCGTCGACGCCCACGAGCGAATAGCCGACCTTGACGACGAGCGGCGCGCCGTCGGAGAGGTCGAAGCGGAGCGCAAAGCGCGGCGCCTTTTCGCCTTCGGACTTCGCGGGCAGCTTCTCCCACGAGACGATTGGATGGTCGAACGCGACGACGTAGGAGTACTGGCGCGTGACCCAGCGCGCGCGCACCGTCGTGCCGACCACGCGTCCGCCCTCGACGCGCGCGTCGCACGCGAGGATCGTCTTTTCAAGTTCCTTCCCGCCGATGCCCCACTGGCAGTCCACGAGCAGCGACGCCTCGCCCGCGTACGCGAAGCGGTAGACGGCGCAGTGCGGCGCGGCGGTCGCCTCCGCGCGGACGCCGCACGCGTCGAGCGTGACGGCGTAGTAGCCCGGCTCGCAGAGCTGAGTCTCCTTGCGGAAGGCGGACGAGACGTCGGGAGACGCCTCGCCCGTGAACGGCATGAGCCGCAGGTCGCCGAGGTCCCCGCATCCCGTTCCGCTCAGGTGCGTCTGCGAGAAGCCGAGAATGTGGTCGTCCTCGTAGCGGTAGCCCGAGCAGTAGCGGTAGCCCTCGCGTCCCGTGTCGGGAGACGGCTGGACCAGCCCGAACGGATACGTCGCGCCGGGGAACGTGTGCCCGTCGCCTCCGGAGCCGATCTCCGGCCTCACCCTCGCTGTACGTTTCATGGGAATAGTATACCCTTTCCCCGCGCCCCCGTCAATTTGCATCGACCCCTTTGACTTTCGGCCCGAAAACGGATATAATACGCATCGTTTTTGGAGGAACTATGGCCGAAGAGATACAGCAACTCCTGGAAAAGATCCAGCGCGACGGCGTCGACAAGGCGAACGCCGAAGCCGCCGCAATCGTCGCGAAGGCGAAAGCCGAGGCGGATGCGCTCGTGAAGAAGGCGCAAGAGGACGCCGCCGCCGCGGAGGCGAAGGGCAAGGCGGACGCCGAGGCATACGCCGCGCGCGCCCGCGAGACGATCGCCCAGGCCGCGCGCGACACCGTGCTGAAGGTGAAGGACGACGTCACGAAGCTGCTCACGAAGCTGCTCGCGCAGGACGTCACCGCCGCGCTCGCCACGGAAGCCGTCCCGCTCGCCGCAGCCGCCGTCAAGGAACTCGTGTCCGGCAGCGCGCAGGCCGAGGTCGCCGCGTCCGCGAAGCTCGTGGACGCCCTTCGCGCCCAGCTCGCCGCGCAGGCGCAGGGCGGCGTGAAGGTGGTGGCGGACGAAACGACCGGCGCCGGCTTCACGGTGAAACTCGACAACGGCCGCGTGGAGCACGACTTCACCGACGCCGCCATCGCCGGCGCGCTCGCGCAGCGCCTCCGCGCCGACCTCGCCGCGCTCCTCGCCTAAGGCCATGGCAGCCGACTACCTCATCGCCTCGCTCCCGGCCCTCGCGCTGGACGGCCCCGCGCCCCTCACGATGGAGCGCTTCCTCGCCGCCTGCCGCGAGCAGCTCGGCGCGAAGGCCGCGGCGGGCATCGAGGCCGCCCTCGCGTGCGCGCCCTCCGGCCACCCCGTGGCCGAGCGGTGGCGCGACCTCGAGACGCAGCTCCGCAACGCCTCCGCCGCCGAGCGTGCGCGCCTCGCCGGACAGGACCCCGCCAAGTGGCGCCGTCCAGCCGAAGGATGCGCCCTCCACTGGACGAACCGCATTGCGGCCGCGTTCCAGGAGAAGGACCCCGCGAAGCGCGAACGCCTGCTCGACCAGGTGCGCTGGGACGCCGCCGGCGAGCTCACGCCCGCCGCCTCCCCGCTCTCCGCCGCCGCCGCGTTCACCTACGCGATCCGGCTCGCGATCTCCATCCGCCGCTCCGCCCTTGTGACGGAGGCCGGCAACGAAGTTTTCAACCGGCTGACTGCGGCGACCGCGCCCGAGTCGGACCTGAAGGGATAAAGCACATGCAAGCAACAGGAAAAATCGTCGCCGTCAACGGCAACATGATCACCGTCGCGTTCGACGGCGCCGTCGCCCAGAACGAAGTGGGCTACGCCGTGCTGGGCGACAAGCGCCTTATGGCGGAGATCGTGCGCGTGCGCGGCACGCGCTGCGACATGCAGGTGTTCGAGTCGACGACCGAGCTGATGGTCGACGACCGCGTGGAGTTCACCGGCAACCTGCTCGCCGCCGAACTCGGCCCCGGCATCCTCACGCAGGTGTACGACGGTCTCCAGAACCCGCTGCCGGAACTCGCGCGCGAAGTCGAGAAGGAGGACGCCCAGAAGAGCTTCTTCCTCCAGCGCGGCATGTACCTGCCCGGCCTGCCCCGCGAGAAGAAGTGGGACTGGCATCCCACCGCGCAGCCCGGCGCGCGCCTCACGTCCGGCGAGGAGCTCGGCTGGGTCACCGAGGGCATCTTCCACCACAAGATCATGGTGCCCTTCTCGTTCGCGGGCGCGTGGACCGTCAAGGACCTCGCCGCGGCGGGCGACTACACGGTGGTGGACGACATCGCCACGCTTCAGGGGCCCGACGGACGCGAGGCGAAGGTGCAGATGATGCAGCGCTGGCCCGTGAAGGTGCCGATCACGTGCTACTCGGAGCGCCTTGCGCCCGAGGAACCGCTTGTCACGTCCGTGCGCACGATCGACACGTTCTTCCCTGTGTCGATCGGCGGCACCTACTGCATCCCCGGGCCCTTTGGCGCGGGCAAGACCGTCCTGCAGCAGACCACCGCGCGCTACGCGAAGGTGGACATCGTCGTGTCCGCGGCGTGCGGCGAGCGCGCCGGCGAGGTGGTGGAGATGCTGAAGGAATTCCCCGAGCTCGACGACCCGCGCACGGGCAAGAAGCTCATGGACCGCACCGTGATCATCTGCAACACGTCCTCGATGCCGGTCGCCTCCCGCGAGGCGTCCGTGTACACGGCCGTGACGCTCGCCGAGTACTACCGCCAGATGGGACTCAACGTGCTCGTGCTCGCGGACTCCACGAGCCGCTGGGCGCAGGCCATGCGCGAGCTTTCCGGACGCCTGGAGGAGATTCCCGGCGAAGAGGCGTTCCCGGCCTACCTCGAATCGCGCATCGCGGCGTTCTACGAACGCGCGGGGCGCGTGAAGCTGAAGGACGGCTCCGTCGGGTCCGTCACGATCGGCGGCACCGTCTCCCCGGCCGGCGGCAACTTCGACGAGCCCGTCACGCAGGCCACGCTGAAGGTGGTCGGCGGCTTCCACGGCCTCAGCCGCGCGCGTTCCGACGCCCGCCGCTATCCGGCCATCGACCCGCTCGACAGCTGGAGCCACTATCCGTCCATCATCGACCAGAACCGCGTCGAGAAGGCGCGCGCCCTTCTCCGCAAGGGCAACGAGATCGGGCAGATGATGAAGGTCGTGGGCGAGGAAGGCACGAGCCTCGCGGACTTCACGGTCTACCTGAAGAGCGAGTTCCTCGACACCGTGTACCTCCAGCAGAACGCCTTCTCGGACGTGGACGCCTCCACGCCGGAGGAGCGCCAGAAGATCATGTTCGACGTCGTCGAGAAGGCGCTCTTCACGGACTACAAGTTCTCGACGAAGGACGAAACGCGGGCGTTCCTGATGTCGCTCCAGCAGGCGTTCATCGACTGGAACAACATCAGGAGCGACGCGCCGGAGTTCGCCACCGCGCGCGACGGCCTTCTCGCGCAGATCGCCGCCAATGCCGCTCCGCGGGCGTGACCTCCGTCACGAGCCGCTGACGTTCGGGAACAGCCGCCTGACGAGCCAGCTCGCCAGCCAGATTCCCGCCGCCGCCACGAGGAACGGCAGGCGCGTCACGATGAGCATGAACCCGATCTGCATGTAGATCAGCGCGCCGATCGTGCGCCCCACGGCCCGACGGCGTTCCGGCGGGCCATGGGCCATCCAGAGCGGCTCCACGGCGAAGCACCAGGCGAGGAAGGTGCAGCAGCATCCCGCCACGGGCAAGGCGAGAACGAGGGAAGACGAGACCGCCATCCCCGTCGAACAAGCAATCGGCACGAAACCGAGCAGTGGCAAGAATGCGGACAGCCCCAACAGGAACCGACGGTTGCCGAGTCCCTCGCTCGGACGTTCCTCGCCCTCCGAAAGCTTGGTCACGGATTCGATATAAGCGGCCCATCCCATCGCCAGCACGCAGAGCGCAATGAACAGATAGACGCTTTCGGGCAGGAGGCTCCGCGAATAAGGCTGGACGTCCGGCACCCATGCCGCCATGCCTCCGCATATCACGCTCATGCCCCGGCAGGCCCCCATGAGCCATGGCCACTTCAGGCGGTTGTATGCATAGACGCATCCGAAGAGTACCGTCATCGCCACGTTCCATGACATCGGCAGCAGCGCGTCAGGACTGACCTGCCTTACGATCCAAGGCGGCAGGAACCATGCCGCGAGCAGACACGCGCACATCGCCACCATGGCCGCCGCGTATGAGATCTCCCCACTCGGAATCGGGCGGTCCGGCGCGTTCTCTGCGTCCGTGCGTATGTCGGTGAGATCGTTGTCCGCCAAGCCGAACATGTACATGAACAGCACGCCGACCGCCGCCGCGAACGCCCGCGGCAGCGTTTCGTCGCCTGTCGGCATCATGAATGCCGCGCCCGCCAGCGCGTCGCCTGGGACGGTCGGCAGGTTCGGCACGCGGAAAAAACGCAACCACGGATTGTCCTTCAAAGAAAACACGCGTATTAGTATACCATATCCGCTGCGCGTCTGGAGGCATCACATCAAATTGAGGGCGTCCACGTCGAAGGCGATGCGCAGCGCCTCGGGCGGCGGACGCTCCGCGCGCAGCCACCTGACGGCGTCGACGGCCGCCTTCGCCGTGGGCGTGCGCAGCACAACGTGGTAGCGGAACCAGCCGTCGGCCTTCGAGAGCGGCGCCTCGGCGGCCTCCGACACGCGGAAGCCCTCGCTCCCGCTCGCCGCGTTGGCCTTCTTCGCCCAGCCGGCGAGCGCCTGCGCGTAGAGCGCCGCCCAGTCGCGCGCGAGCGGCTCCGCCTTCGACCGGAACACGAGCGTGGAGAGCCGGCAGTACGGCGGGAAATAGGCCGTGCGGCGGTCCTCGAGCTCGCCGGCGGCGAACGCGTCCCAGTCGCCCTTCGCGGCGGCGGCGATGGCGGCCGCGTCCGGCTGGAACGTCTGGATGTACACCTCGCCCGGCTTCTCGGCGCGTCCGGCGCGTCCGCTCACCTGCGCGAGCAGCTGGTAGGTGCGTTCGCTCGCGCGGGGGTCGGGACGGTTGAGCGACGTGTCGGCGTTCAGCACGCCCACGAGCGTCACGTTCGGGAAGTCGAGTCCCTTGGCGATCATCTGCGTGCCGAGGAGCACGTCCGCCTTGCCCGCGCGGAACGCGGAGAGGATGTCGTCGTGCGAGAACTTGCGCGACGTGGAGTCCGCGTCCATCCGCAGGATCTTCGCGCGCGGGAAGCAGGCCTGCAGCGCGGCCTCGGCGCGCTGCGTGCCCACGCCGCCGTAGGAGAGGTCCTTCGCGTGGCACACGGGACAGTCCGCGGGGAGACGTGCCCAGCCGCCGCACACGTGGCAGCGGAGACACTGGTCCGCACGGTGGTAGGTGTAGGGCACGGCGCATTCCGGGCATTCGGACACCCAGCCGCATTCCGGGCAGTCCAGCACGCGCGCGTAGCCACGCCGGTTGAGGAAGAGAATCGTCTGCTCGCCGCGGTCGAGCCGGCTCCGCACGGCCTCGAGGAGGAGCGTCGAGTAGATGGGCACGTGGCCCATGCGCTCCAGTTCCTGCTGCATGTTCACGAGATGGACCGTCGGCAGGGCGCGCCCCGCCACGCGCGCGGGCACGGACGCGAGCGCGTACTTGCCCTGCTGCGCGTTGAGCCACGATTCGAGCGACGGCGTGGCGCTGCCCAGCACGATGCGCGCGCCCTCGAGGCGCGCGCGCATCACGGCCACGTCGCGCGCGTGGTAGCGAGGCGTCTCGTCCTGCTTGTAGGAGGGGTCGTGCTCCTCGTCCACCACGATCAGCCCGAGGTCCGCGACGGGCGCAAACACCGCGCTGCGCGGTCCCACCACCACGCGCGCCTCGCCGGTGCGGATGCGGTGCCACTCGTCGTAGCGCTCGCCGTCGGAAAGCGCGGAGTGCAGCACCGCCACCCGATTTCCGAAACGCCCCGCAAAGCGGCGGACCGTCTGCGGCGTGAGCGCGATCTCCGGCACGAGCACGATGGCGCCCTTCCCCTGTTCAAGAAGGCGCGCAATCGCCTGAAGGTAAATCTCCGTCTTGCCGCTGCCAGTCACGCCATGCAACAGAACTGGGCTCGTCGACTCAAGAATCTGCCGCAGGGCGCGCGCCTGCATGTCGTTGAGCGTGAGCGGACGCGTGGGCACCACGCTGCGCCCGGCAAGCGGGTCGCGGCGCGACTGGCGCGGCGCGACTGAAAGACACCCCTTCTTCGCGAGCGCGCGGAGCGTGGAAGGCGACGTCTTGAACTCCTTCACGAGCTGCTGCATCCATCCGCCGCCCACGCGAACGATGTCAGCCAGTAACTCCGCCTGGTGTTTCGTGAGCTCGGCGGAAGAGCCCGTCGGCTCCACGTACAACAGCTCCTTCGGGCGCGCGGAAGGCTTGAGGACGGACGCCGGAACCGCGGTCTTCAGAACAATCTCGATCGGCGAGGCCGTGTACGACGCGATCCACTTGACGAGCTTCAGCAGCGCGGGGGAGAAAAACGGCGACTCGTCCTCGATCGCCATCACCGGCTTCGTGGCGAACGTGGGCGGCTTCTCGTCGAGGGACAGCGCAAACCCGCGCGTGACACGGCCGCGGAACGGCACGCGCAGGAGCTGCCCCACGCGCACCCTCCCTAAAAGTTCGACCGGCACTTCGTACGTGAAGAGCCGGTCGAGCGCCAGGTCAATGGCAACTGAGACGTACAACTAGAGGTCCAGGAACTGAAGCTGCGGCTTCAGGTTGGAGTTGTCGAAGCTCTGCTGCTTGAACGCCACGTCGAGCGTGGAGTACTTGGCCTTGATCGTGTCCACGCCGCCGCCCTTGCGCACGATGATCCACGCCTTGTCCTGGAACGGCGTCGACCATTCGCCCTTGCCGATGTCAATGCGCGTGGCCGTCTTTCCGTCGTACTGCGCGAGGTTGGAGTCGAGGTTCTTGTAGTCGACGTTGCGCGTGACGAACACGGGGATGCAGTCCGGAATGCCGTCCTGGATGTTGGCCACGGCCACCCACGCGATGTTCTTCTTCTCCAGCGTGTTGCCGCTCACGTTCGGCACGCCCGAGCCGGAGAGCACGTTCAGGTCGAGGTCCTCGACTTCGGCATGGCGGTCGGCCTTGCCGTAGTTGTCCATGTCGAACAGCTTCTTGAACCACTCCGTCGTGGACGAGAACGTCATGTCGCCGATGTCCTGCTCGCCGCCGCCCGAATCGCTGCCGCCTTCTTCCGAACTCGTCTTCGGCCACACCGTGGTGCCCTTGCCGGCCGTCTCGCGGCTCGTGTTGGCGAGCGTGATGGCCTGGTGGAGCTTGCGTCCGTTGGACGCCATGGCCGTCGTCTTCGCGTTGAGCATCGCGGACGAGATCGCCGGGAAGAGCGACGCCATCAGAATGCCGAGGATGCCGATCACGACAAGCAACTCGACAAGCGTAAATCCTTTAGTTGAAACCTTCTTCATTTTTTGTCTCCTTCATTGGTGGTTGACGTGCCTATTATCGCACATTCCCTGCGCGCGCGCAAGTCCAAATTGTCAAGAATTTGCAGTCGCCCCGGCTTGCCGCGCGCACGCGCTTTTGATAAACTCGCGCCCGCACCCGCAAGGAACGCCCCATGGACATCTACGACACACATGCGCATTTCTCCGAAGACCGCGAGAAAACGGTCGCCACGCTCGCACGCGCCCGCGCGGCGGGCGTCGCGCGCCTCATGGCCGTCGGCGGCTCCCCGGAACTGAACCGCGCCGCCCTTCTCGCGCAGACGCTCGCGCCGGACGCGACGCGCCTCGCGCTCGGCGCGGACCGCGACCAGGCGGGCGACGACGCCGCGAACGACGCGACGATGGAGACGGTGCGCGCCCTCCACGCCGCACGCGCCTGCGCGGCCGTGGGAGAGATCGGCCTCGACTTCCACTACTCGCCCGAATCCGCCCGCAGCCAGTGCGACCTCTTCGCGCGACAGCTCGCACTCGCGGACGAGCTTACCCGCCCCGTGGTGATCCACACGCGCGAGGCGGACGACGCGACGCTCGGCGTGCTCGACGAGGTTCCCTGGCGCGCCGATGCCCCGCGCGGCGTGATCCACTGCTTCACGGGCACCCCCTCCTTCGCGCGCCAGCTCCTCGACCGCAACTTCTACATCTCGATTTCCGGCATCGTCACCTTCCGCGCGGCGGAGAACGTGCGCGAGTCCGCGCGCGTCGTGCCTTTCGACCGCCTGCTCGTCGAGACGGACTCGCCCTTCCTCGCCCCCGTGCCGATGCGCGGGAACGAGAACGAACCCGCGTTCATCGTCCACACGGTGAAGTTCCTCGCCGACCTCCGCGGCGTCTCCGCGGAGGAGCTCGCCGCACGCACGTTTGCAAACGCCGTCGCCCTCTTCGGCTAACGCGCGCGCCCCTACCGCACGATGAGCGTGAAGCCGCTGGCGCGAACGAGGCGGAGGCCGTTGCGTCCGTCGTCGCGGACGATCTTGAAGCGATTCCGCTTCGTCTCGGCATCGACCTGGAACGTCACGCTCGCCGCCGGGCCAAGGCCCTCCGGCCAGGTGACGACAAACGGATTCTCGCTCTTGACGATTGTCCTCAGGTCGGTGCGCCCGGCGAGGTTCACCGTCACGTTTGCGCCCGCCGCGAACTGGAGGTTCGTCGATCCGGTGGTGAACGTCGAAAGCGTGCTGAACGCACCCGTCCTGCCGGAGAGGTCTATCGTCGAGCCGTCCTGCATCGTACAGCCGTAGAAGCGGTCGTGCGACGGATTCGGCCTGAACGTGCCATAGACGTTCAGCGCCGCCGTGCCCGCGTTGTGCTCCGTGTTGTTGGACGTCCAGAGCGCCTCGTAGTCGCGCACGCTCAATGTATTACCGATGTTGAGTGCGCAGTTCATCTTGAAATCGACGTTCGTCGCCACGCAGGCGTTGACCACCTGCAGCCAGCCACCGGACTGGATGTCGATCTTGCCGTTTTCGATCTTCGCGCAGCGCAGATAGAGACGCTTGCCGCTCCCGTCGATATCCACCGTGAGCGTGTGCCCGCCGAGGTCCATGTTGCCGCCCTTCGCCGCGTTGTTGTCGCCGAAGACAATACTGTGCGGAGTCACCTGCAAGGCAGAGTCCGCCTCAAGCCGTCCGATGCCGGAGCCGCCCCAGCCTGTCTCGGCCATTTCCGCCTTGCCATTGGTCAACGTGCCGCCGGCGAGGACGACGTGGCCGCGGTAGGCGTAGTTGGCGCGCAAGTCGAACACGGCGTTGGACGCGACGACGATCTCGCCGAGGCCGAACGCCTTGAACTTGTCGTAGCTGTAGATGTCGTTCGTCCCTGTTCCGTCCGGCGGCTGCGCCGTGCCTTCGTCGATGAACGTGCCGCCCGTGTAGGTGCATCCGGTCGCGTATGCGTAATATGGCCCCGGGCCTTTCTTCACCACCTTGACGTTGCCGCAGATGGCGACGTTGTTCGTGGAGGCCGCGCCCTCCGGCGCGGTAAACGTGACGGTGGAGAGAACCGCGTCGTTGGAGTTGGTGATCACGGTGCCGAGGTATTCGGACGAAATCGACGAAAGGCTGAGGTTGTGTCCGTTCAGGTCGATCGTCGTGCCGTCCGCCACGCGCGCGTTGCCGAGGGCGCTCCAGTCGCAATCGCCCGAAAGGGTGATCGTGCCGGGTGCGCCGGAGCCAAACGCGAAGCCGCTGCCCGTGAACGCGATGACGTTTCCGCCCGCCGTGATCGCGAGCGGCACGTACTCGCCGTTCACGAGAATGCCGGTCGTGGCGGTAGATCCGTAGCCGCCGCTTGTGTCGCCGCAGACGATCGTGAAGCGGTGCCAGCCCGCGGAGACGTCCGCCGTCGCGCTGCCGTTGTAAACGTAGGTGTTGTTGAGGATCAGCCATTCGCCGTCGATGGCGAAGCCGAAGTAGTCGTCGTACCCCTGGCGGATCTCCCACGTTCCCGCCTGCGCGGCGGTCACGTTGATCCAGCCGTCGAAGCGGGCGCGCCTTTTTTGGACGTACGTCTTCTGCCAGGTTTCGTGCGGGCCGCCGTCGTTGCCGCCGTTCAGGCCGGACAACACGGCGTCGGCGGCGGGCGCCAGCGTGTAGTGCCCCGCGCCCATTTCCGAGAAGCCCGCGTTGGAGGCCAGCGCCAGCGACCCCAGGCGCGTGGCGGCATGGGCGTTCGTGTCGGCGAAGCGGATGTCCTTCCACGGGAACGCCGTGACGCCCTCGGGAATGGAGAATGACGTCGTGCCGCAGATCGTGACGGACGTGTGCTCGCCCGGCGCGGCGACGATGGTCTCGCCCGCCGCGTTCACGCAGGACCAGTTCGCGGGGTCGAGCAGGTTGCCCGCCTCGCCCGCGCCGGTCCACGTCGCCTTGACGGGCACCGTCGGGTCGGCCCACTTCCACGTGAGGCGTACTTTCGCGCCCGCCGTGTAGGCGTAGCTGCCGCCCTCGTACTCCACCGGCTCGCCCCAGGCTGTGCCGTCCCACGTCTCCACCGTGTAGCGCACCGGGAACGTCGATTCGCCGACGGTAAGTCCGCCCGCCGTGAACGTGAACGACCCCGTCACCTCGTAGTCGCCCGCCGGCACCGCGACCGGCGCCTCCACGCCCTCGAACGGCACTTCGCACACGACCGTCACGTTCGCGTTCGTGAAGTTGCCGCGATAGCGGATTTCGTCAACCATCCTGTTGTGCTCAAGCTCCGCCTCCGTGAGCGCGCGGTTGTAGATGCGCAGCGCGTAGTAGTCGCCGGACATGCATCGGATCTTGCGGTCATTGCCCGTATATGTATTGGGGCCGCCGATGGCAAACTTCTTTTCCGGCACTCCCGCCGTCTTGGTACGCTCAGTTCCGGCACCGGGAACGGTGCCCTGAAAGAGCCAGTGGGTATTGGCGTCCATCATCCACGTGAAATACTGCCCGCCCCAACTGGTCTTGTAAAGATTGCCTCCAACCCAGTCTGTGTACTTAGACTCAAGCCTTTGCTTGTTGTTCGAGCGCGTGAAGAAGCTGTAATCGGCATTGCCGAAGCCGAAGTAGGTCGGATAGGATGTCGTTTGCGAAGTCGGCACCGTGTCCAGCACGCCCTGCACCGTTCCGTTCTGGCCAAGCGAAATCGGCTCCGCCATCTGGAAGAAGTTTTGCTCTGCCGCTGTGAAGTGATGCCCAAGGCCGATCCATGCGTTGAACGCGGTGTTGGAGGCGGCGACCATCGGCACGTCGCGGTACGAGGAGTCGAGCCAGTACTGCGACAGCGTGCCGTGCGGGCTTGACGGACCGAAGTTGCGGATGCCGTCGTAGTTGGCCACGAGGCCCTGCTGCACGTAGTCGCCCACGTCGTAGTCGGCGGCGGAGCGGATGCCGCTCGTGAGGGCGTAGAGCCAGGTGAGGCGGCGGTTGGTATTGGTCGAACGCAGTTCGACCATCAAATCTCCAGAAGTTTCGGCAGCCGTTTCCACCGGGTTTTCCCACATCCGCTTCGCGGCGTTCCAGGTTTCGATGCGGTAGCCCGTGCAGGAGTAGGTGTTGTTGCCTACGGTGACGGTGGCGGGCGCGGTGAACGTCTTGCTCGCGCCTTCGCCGCGCACGATCCAGCTGCCCTTCTCGTCAACCGTCACCACGCCGCCGGGCGACTCGACTGCGACCTCCATGACGTTGGTGTCGGAGGAGCGCGACGCGCCGGCGTAGTAGCGGACGTTGTCGATTTCAAGGTTGTGCGCGATTTCCGCCTCGGTCAGTACGCGGTCGTAAAGGCGGAAGGCGTGGTACACGCCCAAGTACGCGCGGTCCAGCCTGTGGCTTGCAGAACCGCGACCCGCGCCGATGCCGTATTTGTACGTGCCGACGTCCGCCTTGTACTTGCCTGTCTGCCAGCCATAGTTCGCCGTGTTCGTATTGCTAGCGCGGTTGTAGTCGATGATTTGCGTGGCAAGGCGGCCGTCCCATGGCTGAAGACCAAACGAAAGGTCGGTTATGGAACTGGAGTTGAACCGCAGATGGTCGCCGCGACAGTCAATCCCCGCTCCAGCGAGAGGCGTGTAGGTGTAGGCGAGGAAGCGGTCGCTGTCGAGCTTCGCGCTGAAGAAGCACGGCCAGCGGACAACCTGCCGCGAGGCGTTGTATTCGACGGCAAACTGGATCGTGGCCTGGCTGGCGAGAGCCAATTCCGAAAGCGTCTCGAAGCAGCTGCCCGCCGTGAAGTCGTAGCCGTTCGCAGTCCACGAGCCCATGCCCCGCTCCGCCGAAACCTCCGTGAGCACGGCATCGGAGCCGTCGCCGAGGTTCTTCCACGTCGTGGTCGAGGAGTCGTGTGCCATGCCGAGGCCCGCGTTGCGGATGCCGTCGAAACCGAGCACAAGGCCGCCATAGACGTAGTCGTCGGCATCGATCTTCTTCACGCCGCTCACGAGCCGCCAGTTCCACGTGATTCGCGCGCCGGTGTTCGCCGCGCAGTTCGTGTAGGCGAAGGAGAGGTCTGTACGCTCCTCGACGAAGTTCCAGGTCTTCGTGGAGGCGTTGTATGTTTCGAACTTATAGCCCGTCGGCTCGTAAACGCAGCCGTCGATCGTCACGCTCGCCGGAACGGTGAAGGTGTGGTTTCCGTTCACGTAGTACGTCCCGCTCGCCTCCGTCCCCTCCGCCCCGGCGCGGTTGGACGCCACCACCACCGTTCCGTTCGTCACGACGCCGCGATAGCGCACTTCGTCAACGATGCGGTTCCAGACATGTTCGTCGTTCGTGAGAACCCTGTTATACATCCTCACGGAATAATAGTCGCCCTTCAGAAAGGCTTGAAGTCTCGTGCCTTCTTGTTCCCCTCCCCAACAGTGCATCGACGATATGTTGCTTGTTTTGACGGTCATGGATTGGACAAGCGAGCCAGAGGTGGGAATGGCGGCATCCTCGAAGGTGTATGCCTTGCCGTTCGCTCCGTCCAGCATCCACGTCACGTATTTTCCTCCCCAATTTACGATGTTGATGCGGGGACCGCCAAATTTGTCGAAGTTGCCGACCAAGTCCTTGCCATTGTTGCCGTTTTTATGGGAATACGTCCAGAACCCGCGATTCCCTTTGGGATGGTCGTTGAACCACGCATGGTAATTGTTTGATCCGTTGGCGCTCGTCGTCGTCGGGGCCTGCCCGCTGGGAGAGGCGTTGATCGCTATCTGGACGGTGAAGTTGTTTCCGAGGTTCAGCGCGGAGACGGTGGAGGCCATCGTACCGTTGTTGAAGTAGTACGACTTATCCGTCCAGTAGCCCGGACTTGGGCTGTTCGACCTGTGCGTGAACGTGGCGTCGGGGCCGCCGGAAGCAAGGTTCTTCCAGGTCGTCGCCGAATTGTCGTGCGGCAGGTTCATGCCGACGTTGCGTATGGCGTCGAAATGGCCGACGAGGCCGGTCTGCACATACGCGCTCGGCTCCATGATCGTCGCTCCGGCGGGGAAGTTCGGCTCGACAATCTCCTCGCGGCTCTCCGCCTCGGCAATCATGGCCGCGACGGCTGTCTTCGTCTCGCCGCCCTTGTTGGTGGTGACGGACTGCACGCCGCGCGAGGCGAGGGCGAACGACGCGTTCACGTCGTCGCACGTCCACACCCAGAACTTGTACCCGGCCGCCTTGACGGCCTGAATCTCCGTCGCGCTCTGCGCGGCGGCGGCCTGGTAGTGGATGTCAACGCCGGTGGCGTTGCAGGCGGCGATCTTGGAGTTGATCGTCGCGGCGGAGTCGGAGACGCTGGAAAGAAGGAGAAGCGCGTCGTAGTCGGGCAGGGCGGCGCGCACGGCGGATATGAGCGACGCGTCGAACGCGATGAAGGCCACGCGGTCCTTCGTGGCGAGCGGCTGGGCCTGCACGGCCTCCACGACCTTGGCGACGAGATTGTTGGCACCGTTGCCCTTCAGCTCGACGATGCACTTGGTGGTGGTGTTCATCGAAAGGAGCGCGAGGTAGTCCTCGAACTTCGGCAGCGTCTCGCCCTCCCATTCAGTTCCGGTCCACGGGCTGAACGCGCCGATGCGCACGTCCTTGAGCTGGTCCCAGGTACTGGAGGTGACGGTGAGATTCGTGCCGGAGCCGGCGGTGCGCCCGGTCGTCGCGTCGTGGATGATCACGGGCACGCCGTCGGACGTGCAATAGACGTCGCACTCCACGCCATCCACGCCGCGCTCGAACGCGAGGCGGAACGCCGCCATCGAGTTCTCGGGGCGGTCGTTCGACTCGCCGCGGTGCGACACCACCTCTGGCATCGCGATGTCGGCGAAAACCGACGGCGCCACGAGGCAGGCTGCCACGAGGCCAGACAAGTATGTACGGGGCATATAGAACTCCTTTAACTTCGCCCGGGGGACACACCTTCCCCGAGTCTGCTTATAATTTAGCATTTACTTTTGTTTGAAGTCAAGTGTCAATTTTGCGGATTTTGCAGATGCGGTATCATTCACCAAAACATCCGCCACCGCACGCGCAAATTGTGATATACTACTCCCCGCGAAAGGAAGAAGAGATGACGCAGCTAGAAGCGGCCCGCAAGGGCCTTGTGACAGACGCGATGAAAACCGTTGCGGCGGAGGAGAACGTGGCAGAAGAGACCGTGCGCGCCGCGGTGGCGGACGGTACGGCCGTGATTCCGCTCAATCCGGCGCACGCAAACTGCCAGCCCGTGGGCGTGGGGCGGATGTTCACCACGAAGATCAACGCGAACCTCGGCCGCAGCATCACGCACTCCGGCAAGGGAGACGAACTGGAGAAGCTCGCGATCGCGCTCAAGGCCGGCGCGGACTTCGTGATGGACCTCTCCGTGGGCGAGGACGTGAAGGCGATCCGCCAGGGGATGCTCGACGCAAGCCCCAAGCCCCTCGGCACCGTTCCCGTGTACGAGACGATCAGCCGCCTCAAGGGCGACATCCCGCACATGGACCCCTCGCTTCTCCTTGACGTCATCCGCGAACAGGCCGAACAGGGCGTCGACTTCATGACCCTCCACGCGGGCCTTCTCCTGAAGCACATCCCCCCCGCGATGAAGCGCAAGATGGGCATCGTGAGCCGCGGCGGCTCCATCATGGCCGAGTGGATGATGGAGAACCAGTCGGAGAATCCCCTCTACACGCGTTGGGACGAGGTGATGGACATCCTCGCGGCGCACGACGTGACCGTGTCGCTCGGCGACGGAATGCGTCCCGGCTGCCTCGCGGACGCCTCGGATGCCGCCCAGTTCGGCGAGCTGGACGTGCTCGGCGAGCTCGTGGACCGCTGCCGCGCGCGCGGCGTGCAGGTGATGGTGGAGGGGCCCGGACACGTCCCCTTCAACCAGATTCAGATGAACATGGAACGCGAGCAGGTCTCCTGCAAGGGTGCGCCCTTCTACGTGCTGGGGCCGGTCGTCACCGACATCGCCCCCGGCTACGACCACATCGTAAGCGCGATCGGCGCCACGGCCGCCGCCACCTACGGCGCGTCGCTCCTCTGCTACGTAACACCCGCCGAACACCTCGGCCTCCCCGACGGCGACGAGGTGCATCGCGGCTGCATCGCCTACAAGATCGCCGCCCACGCGGGCGACGTGGCGCGCGGGCTCCCCGGCGCGCGCGACCGAGACGACGCGATGGCCGACGCGCGCGCGGCGTTCGACTGGGACCGCCAGTTCTCCCTCTGCCTCGACCCGGAACGCGCGAAATCACGCTGGCTGAAGACGCGCGCATTCACGGACGAAGCGCACACGGACGACCACTGCTCCATGTGCGGCAAGGAGTTCTGCGCCGTCCGCACGTCCCGCCGTATCCGCGACCTGGCCGCCCGCCAGGGGCTCGCCTGACCTTACCGCTTGCGGCCGCCACCCTTTCCCGGCGGCACGCCCCGACCCAGTACACCTCGACCCGGCACGCCCCGACCCGGTACACCTCGACCCGGCGCGCCCCGACCTGGCACGCCTCGTCCGGGCGGTGGCTTTATCGTCGGCTGTCTCCGGCCTGGCAGTTGGTACTGCCGGATGGGAACGTTCTTACCTCCGCTGCCATGGTGGCCGCCATGGCGGCTGGCGGGACCGCCATGCATGCCCGGACGATGATGCCAGCGTGGCGGAGGCGGACGGTGGTGGTGCGGATAGCGCGGACCGCTGTAGGCGGGATAGTAGCCGTCATAGACGGTCAACGTGGAATACCCCGAGACAGGCGTCGGGTAGTACGCAGGAGACGCATTGTAGACCGGCGCCGTGCTAACGGGCGCCGTGTACGCGGGCTCGGGCGGCAGGACGTATCCCATGTCCGTTGGCGTCACGCAGCCGGCCAGCAGGCCGACGAGTCCAAGCAGAAAAGTATGGCGTACGATGTTCATATTCCACCTTTCTTTTTTAAAAAGCAAGGTAATTCTACCACGTTCTTCTGACGAAATCCACAAACTTTCGCAAAATGAATTTCCCCCCTTGCCCTCCCCGCACGGATTTGGTATACTATTCTCCGTTTTCACGCCTCGCTCGGGTGGTGAAATTGGCAGACACGCATGCTTGAGGTGCATGTGGAGCGATCCTTGCGGGTTCGAGTCCCGCCCCGAGCACCACGTTGTGGGATACTCAAGCGGTCAACGAGGGCAGACTGTAAATCTGCTGGCTTACGCCTTCGGTGGTTCGAATCCACCTCCCACAACCAATCAAAAAACCCCGGTTCGCGAACCGGGGTTTTCTGTTTTCAGGGATTGACGGTCGCGCCGTTACTTGGCCTCGACCGGCACGATCGTGACGACCTTGCCGTCCTTGATGAACTTCACCTTGCCCTCCTTGAGGGCGAAGAGCGTGAAATCGCGGCCGCACCCGACGTTCGCGCCAGGGTGGATCTTCGTACCGCGCTGGCGCACGATGATCGAGCCCGCCTTGAGAAGCTGGCCGTCGTATGCCTTGACGCCGAGGTACTGGGGATTGGAATCGCGTCCGTTGCGCGCAGAAGCAGAAGTTGCCATTTTGAATTCTCCTTTGCTTTAGGCGATGGACTTGACCGTGGCGACCGTATAGCCCTGGCGGTGACCGACCGTGCGGCGGTAACCCTTGCGGCGCTTGGCCTTGAAGTTGATCGTCTTCGGGCCGAGCTTCTTCGGCGCAACGATCGTGAGCGTCACCTTGGCGCCCTCCACGTAGGGGGTGCCGACCTTGAGCGTGGTGCCGTCGGAGACGGCGCACACGGTGTCGAGAGCGACTTCGTCGCCTTCGTTGACCGAGAGCTTTTCAATCTCGATCATGTCACCGACCTTGACAAGCGTCTGCTTGCCGCCGGTTTCGAGTACTGCGTATGCTTCCATTGTTGTTTCCTCGTGCCTCTTCCATGAGGGTCCATCCCTCGAAAAAGGCGGGTGAAAAGTATATCAAAACGTATGGCGTGGCGCAAGGGGGCATTTTGGGAAATTTGGGCGGCACGGCTAGCGCGTACTGTACACGGTCGTGAAGGTGGCCTCTGTGACGGGCTCCTTGAACGCAAATGCAAGGCGCTGGGGGGAGGTCTTGCCGGGGTTGTCAATCAGCTCCTTCGTGAACGCGACGGGCGCGGAGGCCTTCACCGACATCTTCATCTTGCGATGGGTCGTCGGCGACTTGCTGAACATGAACTCGGTGAAATCGTCGCTCGCCTGCCATTCGCGGTACGTGACCACCGGCACTTCGAACGAGGTCGGAGCGGAAAACGCGACTGCGTCGGTAATCGTGATCCTGGCGTTGCTACGGTCGAACGTCATGGTGCGCACGAGGGACTTCAGCGCCGGCACGGCGTAGGCCGACGTGTAGTCGAGCGCGATTTCGTCCTTGGCGTCCGTGAATTCCGTCTTGAGCACCTTCGCGGCGGCCGTACGCCCGCCCTTCTGCAGCCGGCCGCCCACCACGGGCACGGGATGTCCGTAGGAGTTGAGCATCTTCGAAACGTAGCGGTCCTTCGAGAACGTACGACGCGTATAGACCTCCCCGCCGGGATCGCCGCACATCTCCACGCCGTCCATCATGATTGCGTAGGAGCCGACGTCGTTGTGGTTGTGCAGCTCGGCGTTGTGTCCGCCCTTGATGGCGACGCTCCAGTCGAGTTTCTTGTCGTTGTTCGACCTGCGGGAAATCAGCACCTGCGCGTTGGGGAACCACGTGCGCGCGGGCAGAACGTCCATCGTCGGCGCACACGGCGCCGGTTCCTGTCCGAACGCCCGCAGCGAGAACTGCGCCGTGTCGAATCCGAATGCGGGCGACTTGAGCGCCGCCGTCGAGACGAGATCGGGCCAGATCTGGCGTCCGAGCGCGAGCAGCACGGGCGAGGGATTGCCCCCTCCGTCGGCGAAATGCGGAGACCTTCCGCTCTGGAGCTGGAACCCGTAGGCGTACTTCATTACGGTCTTCGTCTTGGGGTTGGCAAAGAGATCGACCTTCCCGCCCGTCGCGGCGCGGAGAGAAAGCCCCATCGTCAGGTGGTGCCCGTAGCCGTAGTTCCAGTAGCCCATGCCCTCCGAGCAGTACCCGTCGTCGGTGTACCCCGCAAGCGCGTACGGAACGCTCCCCTCGGCGTGCAGGACGAATTCGGCGCGGAGACGGCGGTCCGGGACGATTGCGAGGGCGGCGCGCACCACGCAGCAGTTGCACACGCTGTTCCAGTTGTTGCCGCCGTGGAACCACCAGTGCTCGCCTATCTTGCGCTCGCCCCTCGCATGTGCGAGGTACGGCTGGAACGTGCGGCGGTCGATCTCGGAATAGACCTTTTCGCGGGTGGCGGCGGGGATGGCGTCGCCGAGCCACGAGAGACAGAATGCGAGTTCGCGCGAAAGCTCCGCGCTGGCCAGGTCGATATGCGGCGTCCCGTTGAAGCAGGTGAGTTTCGTGTCATGCGCCGGAAGCGTCCAGCTCTTCATGGCGCAGAAGGCGTCCATGTACGCGACGATTTTCGGGATGAACCTCCCCTTGCGCTCGAGACATTCGCCGACGTACAGCCAGGCGAAATTGGCCTTTCTCCTGAAGTAGCACTTCTGGTAGTTGGTGCGGTTGCCGTTCCGCGAGAACTCGAGATAGAGGTCGTCCGGCGTGTCCGGCACGGGCTCGCCATTGATCCTCTCCGCATTCCGGATGGTGGTCTTGCCCTCCTTCGTCGCGGCGAGCGGATCCCACTTCGCGCGGTCGGACGCAGGTGCGCCGTCCGCCGCCGGCCGCTCCGGCAGCGCGGCCACGACCCCCGCGAGGCGCGCGCCGTCGAGCGACCCGGCCTTGGGCGCAGGAGGCACGGGGTTCTTGATGTAACAGGGCTGGAACTCGCCCACGTCGATCCACGGATGGCCGTCCTTCGTGGTGAACGTCACGTCGGCGGTGTAGGTGTAGCGCGGACCGCCGCCCGGGTCGCGGGAGTGGAACACGATTTTCCAGTTGCCATCCTTGTCCTTGAAGAGCGAGTGGTGGCCCGTGCACTTGTACCTGCCGCGTGGCGCGAGAATCGGCCCCTTTCCCTGCTTGACGTACGGCCCCTTCACGCTGGTCGCCGTCGCGAGACACACGTTGTAGTTGTCGTCTATCACGTGGTGGCTCGAATAGGTGAGCCAGTAGAGGCCGTCCTTCTTGACGAGACACGGCCCCTCGGCGATGGACCACTTGGCGAACCGCGGATCGGCCCTGTTCATCTCCCAGTCCTCCTCGGCGCGGATCAGCTTGCGCTGCGTCTCCGGCTTCGCGTGCAGGAGGTCCTTCTCCAGCTCGCAGATCCACACCTCGTTGCCCGCGTAGAAGTGCGCGTAGAGCATGTACGGCGTGCCGTCGTCGTCGAGGAAGAAGGAGTTGTCGATGTTGCCCTCGGGGAAGAACGGCTTCTTCTCGGGATTCCTGAACGGACCGAGCGGCGAATCGCCCACGTCGACCGTCACCTTCTCCTCGGCGGAATGGAAGAGGTAGTACTTGCCCTTGTACTTGTGCATCTCGGGCGCCCAGAAGAGCCGCGAGCCGAAGCCGTTTCCGTTCACGTAGGCACGGCCGAACTTGTCGCGCCCCTGGTCCGGCAGCCACTCCTTGAGGTCGGTGGAGGTGTAGACCGTGAGGCCCACCGTGTCGCCGGACGAGAAGTACAGGTAGTACGTGCCGTTCTCGAGGTGGATGAACGGGTCGCCGCCGCGCACGCGCTGCTGCGCGCCGGATGCCGTGAGGAGACCGGCCGCCGCCGCGCAGGCAAGTCCGGCCTTGAAGAACCTGCGGCCGAGACTCGACGGGCCGCTGAAGGGAGATGTGTTTTTCATGGGCAATAGTATACCAAAAAACCGTGCGGTGCGCGCTCCTCATTCAAGGACGGGCTTGACGATCTTTCCGTCGCGCTGGGCCTCGGGATCGTGGTCGTGCGCGATGTACTGTCCGTTGGAATCCATCCACAGGATCAGCCGCTCGCGCTCCTCGGGCGTGAGCTTCACGCCGTGGTGGCCCGCGTCGAGCATCTTCCTGAGCGGGGCGTTCATCGCGAGATACCGGCCCGGCTCCGTGTAGGCGGGCGTGAAGAACCTCCAGTCCACACGCTTCTCCTCTACCATTTCCCAGGCGAAATAATTGGTGCGATGTACGAGATTGCTCCAGCTCGTCGAGAAGCCCCACTTGTCCTTGCGCCAGTCGCCGGCGCGGAGGTCGGGCGCCTTGGGATTGCGCTTCTCGCCGTGGCACGAGACGCATTTCGCGTCGAGGACAGGCTGCACGAGACGCGCGTAGTTGAACGGCGCGGAACCGTCGGGGCCCGGCTTGATCGCGCTGGGCGCACGGCGCATCGCGAGGGGGAGCGTGGTCAGGGCGGTACGGCGCACATTCTCCTTCGGTTCGTGGCAGCCGCTGCACAAAAGCCGTTCGCCGGGGTGCAGGTACGTGTCGCTGCGCATGCTCTGCACGGCGCAACCGTCAGCGCGGAGCGCCTGGAAGAAAATGGGCACGCCCACCGGCGCGGTGAAGTACGCGCTGCCGTCCGTCTCCACCGGCACCGTGCCGAGGCATTGGCGTCCGGTCTGGTGTATCTCCGCGCCGAGCCACGGTTTCTGCTGCAGCGGTTTCACCTTCGGGAAGAGCTGCCACACGCGCAGGGCGGTGATCGTCTCGTTCGTCGGGAACGGGATGCGCGTGTCGTACACGTTGATGAGGCCGATCTCGCCCGTCTTAACCGGATTATCCGGATTTTCCGGATTTTCCGGATTTTCCGGAATTCCCGGATTATCCGGAATTTCCGGTCTTTCCGGTCTACCCTCGAGCGTTTGGTGCGCCAAAACTGGCGGCCTTTTCCGCGCCATCAGCGGCATTGGATCGAGGCATGAAATCGTGGGATGCGCCCAGAGGCGCGTCTTGTTGCCGAACACGTCGATGAGCGTGATCGCGTAGCGGCGTCCGCGCATCGGCACGTTGTATAGGCCGTTGGCATTGCCGTCGTAGGTGCAGATGTAGTACTTCTCGCTGAGCGGCCACGCCGTCGCGTACGCGCCGCTGTTGCGGTTGCGTCCGCTGTTGAGCTCGGCTTCGGGGAACGGCTGCTCCGGCGTGATGCGGCGGATGGCGCTCATCTCGCCGTCGTCTGGCACCGAGGGATCAATCACGATGAGCGAACCAGCCGCCCAGCCATGGTGTGGCGTGGCGGTGGAGACGTACTTGCGCGAACCCGGAATCTGGCGGATGTTCATCTCCATCCGGGGCGTGGTCTTCGCGTTGATGCGCGTGTTGCCGTTCAGTTCGCGCGGGTCGCGTCCGTCGGGGAAGCACGTCCAGGCGTGGTGCGCCTGGCCGGAACCGCGATCGACGTAGTCCCAGCGCGTGTAGACGATCATGCCGTCGCTGTTCACGCTCGGATGCCACTCGTTCGTCTCGTGGTGGGAGAGGCGGACGATGTCCGTGCCGTCGTCGAACATCGTGTGGAGGGTGAAGGACGGCACGGGACGGTTTCCCGAACAGCGCACGTAGCCGCCGCGCCGCTCAGAGGTGAACGCGATCCGCCCGTTCGGCAGCCAGCACGGGTCGAACTCGTTCCACGGTCCGCTGGTGAGCTGGCGCAGGTTCGAGCCGTCGAGATTGCACGTGAAGACGTGGTAGCATGTGCCGTCCTCCCACTTGTCGAGCTTGCTGTTGTTCTTCACGGCGGCGAACGCGATGCGCCTGCCGTCCCAGTCGATGTCCGGCGAGATGATCGCGCAGCCGTCGAGTGTCTGCCCCTTCCACGCGCCCGACTCGATCACCTTGCCCGCGAGGATGTTGCGCGCGACGGGCTTGTCCGAAAACGGGTTTTCGAGGATGTACAGTCCGTCGCCGCGCGAGATGCCGTTCTGCGTGCCGTGGAAACCGTAGTACTGGTCGCACATGTGCGAACCGTCGCGCCACTCGTTGAAACCGCACGGCTCGTGCGTGACGAAGAGCAGGCGGTCGATCCCCTTCAGGAGCGGGTTCTTGAGCGAGATGCGCCGGTTGAGGTTCATCACACGTGTAAAGAGCGCGATGCGGGAATCCGTGTCGAATACGGCAAACGCATCCGATGCATAACCGGCGAGTTCCGTACGCTCGGTGGTGAGGTCCGCCGACGCGGAGAGGTCGTCGAGCAGCGCACGCGTGCGACGCAGCGCCACCACAAGCGGATCCGTGTCGCCGGGGAGGATGCACGCGGATGCATTGACCGACGTATCCAGCACGTTCGTGGGCATGCGGTGCCAGTTGTCGATGTCGCGCTGGATGAACTTCCAGTCGGTGGGAACGGCACGCGGCGAGGAGACCTCCTTCACGTTCCATTTCTTGACGAGATGGCGCGTGACCGCAAGGCGCTCCTCGTCCGAAAGGACGCGGCAGAAAAGAACCACCTCGCGCAGTTCGCGTCCGCCGTTCCGCTTGCGGCTCTGCCTGTCCATCGTGAGGCTGTCGCAGGCGCACGGCGCGGAAGTCTCCACGCAGAACACCTGCGTCACGCCGGTGGGCGGACACTCGTTGTAAATATCAGCCACCTCGTTCGTGCCGTTCCAGACGCGGGCGATCTTCGGGGACCATTCGCGCGAGGCGTACTCGCCGTTCGGTCCGCGGTGGAAGTCGTATCCCTTGCTGTCGCAGAGGAAGTGGCAGTGGCGATCCGCACCGAGCTTCCCCACGACAAACGCCGTACGGATGTCGGTGAAACGGAAAAACGTGATGTCGCGTCCGCTGGAATACTTCCCGAAATCGACGTACGGCAGTCCGCTCTTGTCCTTGCGCAGAATCGGCGGACGCGCGTTATGGCTCACTGAGTTGCCCATCAGGCATCCGCCACGCGCATCCCATCTCTCCATCTCCCAATCCCAGGTCGATGGCCTGTAATAGTCCGCGTCCAGCCACAGCACCGCTCCCTGCAACACGTCCGGCTCTCCGGCCTTGAGCGCCGGCGGCGCGCCTGAAAATGCCGCAAACGTAAGAGTGGCCGTCGTAAGAGTGGCCGTCAAAAGCAAAAGAGCATTCTTTTCCATGGGGAAAATTATACCAAGCGCCTTTCCGACGCACAAGTACGAAAAAAACTCTTGGCGATGCGTGCAAGGCCGAGGCTTCAACGTTCTCATGCAAAAGCCGCCGTCCGCGCGAGCGGACGACGGCCTTCGTGACTGCCAAGTTGGCAGTTGCCCTTACAGCACGGGGAGGGCGGCAAGCTCGGTGAGGAGCTTGTAGTTCTCCTTGAAGCCGACCTCGGCCTTCTCGAGCATCTCCTTGGCCTTGTCGGGTCCGGCGATCTTCACGAGCTGGCGGAAGCGGTTCTCGCCGAGTTCCTTCGACACCGCGTTCGCGGCGAAGGAGACCGTGTCGCTCTTGTCTTTCGAGTCAAGCGTGAGGCCGTTCTTGCCCTCGGCCGCCTTGCGCGGGTCGTAGCGCCAGAGCGGGAAGTGGACGGAGTCCACCGCCGCCACCTGATGCGCCGGACCGGTCGCCGTGTTGAGGCCCTGCTCGATGCAGTGCGCGTAGGCGATGATGATCGCGGGACCGTCGTAGTTCTCGGCCTCGTTGAAGGCCTTCACCGTCGCGGCCGGGTTGGCCGCCATCGAGACGTACGCCACGTACACGTTCTTGTACTGCATCTGCATCAGGCCGAGGTTCTTCTTGGCCTGCACCTTGCCGGACGCCGCGAACTTCGCGATCGCGCCGGTCGGCGTGGACTTCGAGGCCTGGCCGCCGGTGTTGGAGTACACTTCCGTGTCGAGCACGAGCACCTTGACGTTGCGGCCCGAGGCGAGGACGTGGTCGAGCCCGCCGTAGCCGATGTCGTAGGCCCAGCCGTCGCCGCCGATGACCCACACGGACTTGCGGACGAGGTTGTCCGCCACCGAGAGGAGCTGGGCGCAGACGTCGCAGCCCGCGTCCTTGCCGGCCTTGAGGTAGCCCTTGAGCTCCGCGACGAGCGCGCGCATCTGCTCGACGCCCTGGCCCTTCTCGTCGTGCTGGTCGACGGCCTTGATCTTCTCGAGGCACGCCTTCATCTCGGCGGGGGTCTTGTCGTTCGCGAGCAGCTTCTCGACGAGCTCGAAGGCGAAGCCCTGGAGCTTGTCCGCCGAGACGCGCATGCCCATGCCGAACTGCGCGTTGTCCTCGAACAGCGAGTTGGACCACGCCGGGCCCTTGCCGTCCTTGCGCTGGCAGTACGGGGTGGTCGGCAGGTTGCCGCCGTAGATGGACGAGCAGCCGGTCGCGTTCGCGATGAGGAGGCGGTCGCCGCAGATCTGCGTGAGCAGCTTGACGTAGGGCGTCTCGCCGCAGCCCGAGCAGGCGCCCGAGAACTCGAAGAGCGGACGCTTCAGCTGGGAGTCGAGGACCTGCTTCGTGTCGAGCTTCGCGGGATCGACGTCCGGCAGCTCGAGGAAGAACTTCCAGTTCTCGGCCTCGCTCTGGCGGAGCGGGATCTGCTCGACCATCTTGAGCGCGCCCTTGGCGGCCATCGGGCACTTGACGACGCAGAGCTTGCAGCCCATGCAGTCCTCGGGGGCGCACTGGACGGTCACCTTCTCGCCGAGAGCCTTCATCTTCGGCGTCTTGGCGTCGGCGCTCTTGAACGTCGCAGGCGCGCCGGCGAGCTTGTCGGCGCCGTACACCTTCATGCGGATCGCGGCGTGCGGGCAGATGATGGAACACTGTCCGCACTGGATGCACACGGACGGATCCCACTGCGGGATGAACGCCGCCACGTTGCGCTTTTCCCACTGCGTGGTCGCGGTCGGCCACGTGCCGTCGTCCGGAATCGCCGAGACGGGCAGCTCGTTGCCCTTCTGCGCGATCATCTTCGCCGTGACCTTCTTGACGAAGTCGGGCGCGGCGTCGGAGACGATCGGCGGCATCTTGAGCTTACCGGCGGGAGCGGCCGGGTACTTGACCTCCTCGATGGCGGCACTCGCCGCCTCGATGCACTTCCAGTTCATCTCGACGACTTCCTGGCCCTTCTTGGAGTACGCCTTCTCGGCGTAGTCCTTGAGGACCTGGATCGGGTCGAGCTCGGTGCCGTCGGCCTTCGCGAGCTTGATGCCGGAGAGCTTGAAGAACGCGGTCTGGAGCACCGTGTTCGTGCGCGTGCCCATGCCGTTCTCAAGGGCGATCTTCGCCGCGTTGATCACGTAGAACTTGAGCTTCTTGTCGATGATCGCCTGCTCGACCTCGTCGGGCATGTGGTCCCAGATCTCAGCCGCCGTGTAAGGCGAGGCGAGGAGGAACACGGAACCAGGCTTCGCGGCCTTGAGCATGTCGTACTTCTCGAGGTACGGGAAGCAGTGGCACGCCGTGAAGTCGGCCGAGTTGATGAAGTACGGCGAGCGGATCATGTCCGAGCCGAAGCGGAGGTGCGAGATCGTCACGCCGCCGGACTTCTTGGAGTCGTACTCGAAGTAGCCCTGCGCGTAGTTCTCGGTGTAGTTGCCGATGATCTTGATGGAGTTCTTGTTCGCGCCCACCGTGCCGTCGGCGCCGAGGCCCCAGAACATGCACTCCTTGCGGTCGCCCTTCGGGACGACGAACGACTCGTCGCCGAGGATGTAGCGGCCCGTGACGTCGTCGACGATGCCCACCACGAAGTGGTCGAGCGGCTTCGCCTCGAGCATGTTGTCGTAGATCTTCTTGCACATCTGCGGCGTGAAGTCCTTCGAGCCGATGCCGTAGCGGCCGGCGAGCACCTTCGGGTACTTGAAGGAGACGACGCCGTCCTGCTTGGCCTGGCCGATCGCGGCGCAGACGTCGAGGTAGAGCGGGTCGTTCGCGCCGGGTTCCTTCGTGCGGTCGAGCACCGTGATGCACTTGACCGTCGCCGGGATGGCGGCGACGAAGTCCTTCATGGAGAACGGACGGTAGAGGTGCACCTTGATGAGGCCGACCTTCCTGCCCTCCTTGACGAGCGCGTCGACCGTCTCGTGCAGCGTGTCGCAGCCGGAGCCCATCGCGATCGTGATGTACTCGGCGTCAGGCGCGCCGACGTAGTCGTAGAGCTTGTACGCGCGGCCCGTGAGCTTCGCGAGCTTGTCCATGTACTTCTGGACGATCGCGGGCGTGGCGACGTAGTACTTCTCGCAGCTCTCGCGGCCCTGGAAGTTCATGTCCGGGTTCTGCGCCGTGCCGCGCATCGTCGGATGCTCAGGGTCGAGGGCGCGGGCGCGGAAGGCCTCGACGTACTTGTCGTCGATCATCTCGCGGATCGTCTCCATCGGGATCTCGTCGATCTTCTGGACCTCGTGCGAGGTGCGGAAGCCGTCGAAGAAGTGGAGGAACGGCACGCGGCTCTCGAGCGTGGACGCATGCGCGACCATCGCCATGTCGTGCGCTTCCTGCACGGAGTTGGAGCAAAGCATCGCGAAGCCGGTCTGGCGGCACGCCATCACGTCGCCCTGGTCGCCGAAGATGCAGAGGCCCTGGCACGCGAGGGAGCGCGCGGACACGTGGAACACGGTCGGGGTGAGCTCGCCCGCGATCTTGTACATGTTCGGGATCATCAGCAGGAGGCCCTGCGAAGCCGTGAACGTCGTGGTGAGCGAGCCGGTCGTGAGCGAACCGTGCACCGCGCCGGCGGCGCCGCCTTCGGACTCCATCTCGACGATCGAGGGGATCGAGCCCCAGATGTTCGTCTTGGCGTGCGCAGCCAGTTCGTCGCACGTTTCCGCCATCGGGGACGACGGGGTGATCGGGTAGATCGCCGCCACTTCGCTGCACGCGAAGGCGATCTGAGCGGCCGCGGTGTTGCCGTCGACCATGATCTTCTTAGCCATGTTCTCTTTTTCCTTCTTCTGGTTGGATGAAAAATTGAACGATTATTATATGATTATTCCCTGCCGAATTCAAGCGCAAAAGCGCAAAATCGCAAAATCAACGACCGACGGCCGTTACCGTGCCAGATCCACGCGCTTGCCGCTGAAGCCGATGCCGTACTTGAGCACGGCGATACCCGCCGTCTCCATCTCGTCCGCATAGCGTTTCTCGTCGATCTGCTTGCGCGCCTGTTTCGCGGCTGCGGCGAGCAGCGTGCCGACGCGCTTCTGCGAGGCGCGGGCGGGGATCTTCGGCGACTTCAGCTCGAGAACCACGCCCGGCAGCGTCACGCCGGGGCGCGGCTTCATCAGGATGTCGGGGCGTCCGTCGCCCTCCTCGCGGTTCGACGTGATCTCAAACGTGTCGCGCCCAAGGGCGAGCAACCCGAGGAGCAGACCATGGAAGAAGTCCTCTTTCGCCGTGTCGAAGTAGCTGGCGGACGAAACGAGGAACGCCTCTATGGCCTTTCGGAACTTCTCGGCATTCCCGCTCGTCAGCGCCCACAGAATATCCCGCAGATCGTCACCCACTGCCGGAACGCACTTGATCGGATCGAGGATGTCGTCCTCGAACACTTGTGCAAGTTCCTTGTTTGGGAACGCGACGGTGGCCAACTTCTTGGAATCCGGCCCTGACAGCACCTTGAGGTAACCGGTGTGGACGAGAAGCGACCAGATGATCTCGGGGTTGTTCTGGATCGTCCCGTACTTCCCGAGTTCCTTGACGCACGGAACCTGCGATTTCTTCTTCTCGAAGAAATCCGCGAGGGCGTCGCGCATCCTCGGCGTCATGCGCGCCATCACGTCGGACACCAGATCGTTGCTGCTGGTGTTCATCCAGTACGGTTCAGGCACGAAGTCGCGTCGGGCGTAATTCAGAACCGACCACGGGTTGTAGATTTCGGAAGGGCCGAAGCGGTAACCGTCGTACCAGTCCTTCGCCTCGGCGATCTTCTCCGGATGGCCGCACGCGTAAAGCAGGTCCATGACCTCATCCTCGGTGAAGCCGAAGCAGTCCGAGTAGTCATTGTCAAACACAGACCAGACCTCCGGGTTGTTGAGGCCGGAGAGGACGCCCTCCTTCGCGACACGCAGGATGCCGGCAATCACGCCGAGGCGGCAGTGCTTTCCGTCCTTCATCGCGCCGGAAAGGAAGTTGCGGAAGAACTGCAACGCCTCCTCGCCGAAACCGTGCGTCGCCGCGTAGTTGATCGGCGAATCGTACTCGTCGATGAGGATGACGGGCTTTGCCTTGTAATGTGTGTGGAGCGCAGCGGCGAGGATTCCAAGAGCTCGTTGAAGATTAGACGGCGTGCTCTGCTCGATACAAAGCTTATGATGGAAAGCCCTTGCGGTTTCAATGCAGCACTCCGACTCAAACACCTCATGATGTCGGTCAAATTCATCTCGGATCGCATCCGTGATCATTTCACGGACTTCCTTCCATGTTCCACCCTTCGCGTCCTTGAACGTGATGAAGATCACGGGATACTTGCCCTGCTCGGCGCGGTGACCTGGGTTCCGCCACACCTTTGTGCCCTTGAAGAGACATGCGTTGCTCTTCTCTGTTTTCTCAAAAAACGCCTGAAGCATGTTCATTGCGAACGTCTTACCGAAGCGGCGCGGGCGCGTGAAAATGGCGACCGTGGACTTCTTGTCGAGAAGTCCCGAGATGAGCTGCGTCTTGTCGGCAGACCAGTAGCCGGCCTTGACCTCGGCCCAGTTGCTGTTGCCCACCGGAAGCGGCGGAAAACCAACGCCCTTCTGAGAGTTCCTGCTTGTCATGTGGTTATTCTACCACATCGCCCCACGCGGCGCAAGCGCACACCCGCGCTGGGTGCTATCGGTTTCCAAAAAAGTTGGGCGGGAAACCCCGCCCAGAAATCGGCCGCGACAAGCGCGGCATCTCCCGTTTGGCCGCGACAAGCGCGGCCATTTGGTAGGGCGCGCTCGCCGAGCGCGCCGCAGAGGATTAGAACTCCACGGAGAGGCCGAGACCGCCGTAGAAGTTCCAGGAGTGGTCGCAGCCCTTGCCCCATTCGGCGTTGTGCTCGCGCGCGCAGTGGCGCATCGTGCTGTCGAACCAGTAGTCGCTGTAGGCGACGTAGGCGGAAAGCGACACATGATCCACGAACCTCCACGTGAGTTCGCCCTTGATGCAGGTGTCCATGATGCCGCCGTGGTCGTACGTCCGCGCCTCGGGGCTGTAGCCACGCACGCGCTGCGTGTTGCCGAAGCCCTGGCCGATGGACGGACGGAACTCGAGCACGGGATCGTCGTCCTCTCCCTTGCCGTCGATGAGCGCAAACGAATGGCCGAGCTCGAGGTTCACGTAGGTACCCTCGTCCGCCATCAGGTCGCGCTCGATCGCGAGCGTCGGCTCAACCCAGAAGATGCCGTCGGAAAGTCCGAGCTCGAGGTTGAGATACTGCGTGTCGCCCATGTCGCTGTGATAGCGCTCGATGTACTCGTACATGTAGTTGAAGTCAACGGAGAGCTTGCCGAACTTCTCGCTCAGCTCGAACTCGTGCGCGATGCCCACGGAGGCGTCGAGCGTCGTCCAGCGTCCCGCGCGGTTACCGTAGCCGCCGCGCTTGCCGTTACCCTTCGTCACATCGAAGATCGATTCGACGCCGAAGTACACCCAGTCGAGGAACGTGACCTTCGCGCTGGGCATGATGATCGGGTCCTTACCGTCGATCATGCCATACGTCATGTAGCGGGAATGGAAATTAAGGCCGAATTCGGCCGCGACGAGCTTGTCAAACGGATCGTCGACCTTCTCCTCGACCTCAACGGGCTTTGCATCCTTTACTTTGGCCGTCGTGGGAACGGTCTTCTGATCGGCGGCAACCGCGCCGAATGCACAACCGGCAGCAAAAACCGCCGCTGTCAGTGTCTTGATGTTCATTTTCTTTTTTCCTTTATTTACCCCCGGCGCGCTCGCGCCGAAGGGTGTTGTTAGTTTATCAAACCTCACTTCTCATGGGAAGTGCCTTCTCCTCCGACGGCCGCGACGGAGCGCGGCCCTCCCGCGCCAGGTCGCGACAAGCGCGACCCTCCCGCCGGTAGGGCGCGATCACCGAGCGCGCCGCCGCATGTACAGTGGCACCCGTCGCACTTTCCGCAGGAGCAAGGAGCGCCCTTCCGAATGTTCCGCCAGACGGCCAGCCCGACCAGAACAAACAGGAATACGACAATGATGATTGCTGGAACGTTCATGATCACGTGTCTCTCGTCTATCGTCTCACGTCATTCGCCTTCCGCGCCGGACGGAAAACCATCCACAGGCACCAGAGGTCGAGGAGAAGCGCAACCACCGTCCACACGCCGAACCCGCCGCCCGACATGAGCACGCCGAGCTGGTAGACCGACAGGGCGAGCATGTAGCCGACGAGCAGCTGGAAGCCCACCGCGAACCAGCCCCACGCCTTCGACCCCATCTCGCGGAACGTCACGGCGATCGCCACCATGCACGGCGGCACGAAGAGGTTGAACAGCATGAACGACATCGCCGCCAGCTTCGGGAAGTCGCTGAACGAGGCGAACAGCCACCTGACGTGCATGGCCGTCGCGTCGCCGGGCATGTTCGTCGACACAAGCCCCAACGTGGCCGTGGCCTGTTCCTTCGCGATTTCGGCCGAGACCGACGCCGCCGCGCCCTGCCACGATCCAAAACCAAGCGGAGAGAAGAGCCACGCGATCCATCCGCCGACCGTCGCGAGGATCGACTTGTCGATCACCTCGTCGCCGAGAAGCGACAGCGAGAAGTCGAAGTGCATGATGAACCAGAGGAACACGCACGCCGGGAAGATGATGAGCCCCGCCTTCAATATGTAGCCCCTCACGCGCGTCCACGTATTCCGCCAGATGCCCGTCACCGTCGGCATGTGGTAGGCCGGCAGCTCCATCACGAACGGCGCCGCCTCGCCGGCGAAGAAACGCGATTTCTTGAGGGCGATGCCGCCCAGCACGATGATGGCGATGCCGATCACGTCCATCAGCGGCGCCACGTACCACATGTCACGGAAGAAAAGCGCCGCGAACATGGCGATGATGGCCGTCTTCGCCCCGCACGGGATGAAGGTCGAGAGGATGATCGTCATGCGGCGGTCGCGCTCGCTTTCGATCGTCCGCGCCGCCATCACGGCGGGCACGCCGCAGCCCTTCCCCACGATCATCGGGATGAACGACTTGCCGCTCAGTCCGAACTTCCGGAAGATACGGTCCATGATGAACGCCACGCGCGCCATGTAGCCGCAGTCCTCGAGGAACGCAAGGAACAGGAACACGATGGCGATCACCGGCACGAAGCCGAGAACCGTCGCGACACCGCCCCACGCGCCGTCCACGACAAGGCTCTTCACCGTGTCGCCCACGCCGAGCTTCTCCAGGCCGGAGTTGAGAAGCGCGGTGATTCCAGGCACGAACACGCCGTAGTCCGAAGGATCGACCTCCGGAACGTCCTTGGACGCCTTGTACATCGCGTAGTCGCACTTCCACGTCGCCGCGTGTCCGCAGCACGCGCAATCGCCCGGGGCTTTGCCGTTCGCCGCAACGACCGCAGGGACAAGCGAGTCGTCCAATTCCTCAAACTCGGACTCCTCGAAGAGCGTTTTGGGAATGTACGTCTTGCCGTCCTTCTTGGCGGCGGCGCGGGCGGCGGCGGAATCCGTGCGCCACTTCCTCTCAGCCTTGTCGTTGAATTCCGCAAGCGCCTTCTCGTATGAGCCCTTGCCATGCTTCGCCTCGTAGGCTTCGATGTACGCTTCGCGCCACTTTGCGATCTTTGCGCAGTGTTCGCAGGACTCCTTGGCTTCGCCCTCGTCGTTCTTGCAGTCGTCGCAGAGATGGTCCTTGTCGGTCTCGCGCCTGAGCGAACACTCCCCGGAGGCATGTTCGCATTTCTCGACCTTGACGAGGCCGTCCTTGCCGACGGAGACGACGCCCTCAACCGGCTCGCCGGTCTCCTCGTCGTCATCGAGCTTCACCTCGGCGGTGACGGTCGCGGCCAGCTTCTCGTCGATCTCGGCGTCACCCAGTTCCTTCATCTCCTCGAAGCCGGCTTTGCCCTTGTTGGCCTCGTTGTACGCCTCGACGTATGCCGCCTCCCACGACTCCACGTTCTTCCCGTGCGGGGCGTAGAACTCCTGCGCGGCCTCGTAGCCCATGTCCTTGTAGGTCCCGTCCTTTCGACACTCGTGCGACGTGAACGGAAGATGCCAGCCGTCCTCGCCCAGGAACTGGTCGTTCGCCCAGTCGGTGAGGAGCGTGCCCGGGCCGTTGTCGGACACGGCAAGCCACCACATGGCGCTGAGGGAGAGGATGAAGATCGGAAGCGACAGAATGCGGTGCGTCACGATCTTGTCGATCTTGTCCGAAAGAGAAGTAGACGCCCTGCGCGGAGAACGCTTGAGGACGGTGCCGACGATGCCCTGGATGTAGGTGTAGCGTTGCGTGGTGATAATGGACTCCGCGTCGTCGTCCATCTCCTTTTCGCAGTCCTTGATGTGTTCTTCGACATGCGCAAGGATGTCCGCCGGCACGCCCAGCGTCTCAATCGCCTTCGCGTCCCGCTCGAACACCTTGATCGCCGCCCAGCGGCTCGTGGCTTTCTCGACCTTGCCGTGCAGCGACTCCTCGATGTGCGCGAGGGCGTGCTCCACCGAACCTGTGAACACGTGCGGACGCTCGCCCTTCACGCCCTTCTTCGCCTCGGCGACGGCGAGCTCCGCCGCCTCCCGCGTGCCTTCGCCCTTCAACGCCGAAATCTCCAACACCGGACATCCCAGCGACTTCGAGAGCTTTGCCGTGTCGATCTTGTCGCCGTTCCTGCGGACGACATCCATCATGTTCACCGCCACGATCATCGGCAGCCCCAGTTCCAGCAGCTGCGTGGTGAGGTAGAGGTTGCGCTCCAGGTTCGAGCCGTCGACGATGTTCAGGATGGCGTCGGGCTTTTCGTTGACGAGATAGTTGCGCGCCACGACCTCCTCGAGCGAATAGGGCGAGAGCGAGTAGATGCCCGGCAGGTCCTGGATCACCACGTCTTGCGCGCCCTTCAACCGGCCGTCCTTCTTCTCCACCGTCACGCCGGGCCAGTTGCCCACGTACTGGTCGGAACCGGTCAAGTCGTTGAAAAGCGTCGTCTTGCCGCAGTTCGGGTTTCCCGCAAGCGCGATTTTTATATTAGCCATGTCTAACCTCTTTTCCAAAAAAAAAATCACGCGACCTCGATGGCGGCGGCCTCGTCCTTGCGGATCGACAGCTCGTAGCCCCGCACGGTCAGTTCGATGGGGTCGCCCAGCGGGGCGATCTTGCGGACGGTCACCTCGGTTCCTTTGGTGAGGCCCATGTCCATGATCCGGCGCTTCGCCGCGCCTTCGCCGCGCAGACGGGCGATCGTCGCCGTCTGACCGGGCTTGATTTCATCCAGGGTCATTTGCTCTATTCCTTTCTCGTTAAACCAGTATCCGCATGGCCAGTTCCTTGTCCACCGCCACGCGCGAGTCGCACACGCCCAGGATGTAGTTCCCGGCGGAATGGGCGATCACCGTCACCTCGGCCCCCTCGACGAAACCCATCGTCGCGAGGCGTTTCCTCGCGACGTCGTTGCCCTGCACCGCCTTGACGCGGTGCCGGCTTCCAATTGTCATAAGCGCGATCGGCATTTTATCTTCTTCTCCTACGCCCTTCTTAGGGCGATGCAAGTTAGTTTACCAAAACTAACTTACGGGCGCAAGAGGGGTTTTTGATTTTTTTGCCGCGCCTCACGGCGACGCGAGGCGGTCGTTGAGACGGCGGCGGCGGGTGCGCCAGTCGGGGAGACGGGCGTCCATGAGCGCGTAGAACGCGGGACCGTGGTTGGGCACGCGCAGGTGCGTAAGCTCGTGCACCACGACGTATTCCACGAGATCTTCGGTGACGCGCGCGAGTTCGCGGTTGTAGGTGATGTGGCGCTTGCGGAAATGGCAGGACCCCCAAAGCGTCTTCATCGCGCGGAGCTTCCACGTCACGCCCGCCTCGCCGAGGCGCGCGCACCAGTCGGCGTGGATTCGGCCCAGCTGGATCGCGAAGGCCTGCACCTGTTCCGCCGTCAGCGGCTCGCGCGCGGACGCGCGGCGCGCGAGCGCCTTCGCGCGGGCGGCGACCGCCCACTTCCAGTTGGCGCGCAGGAACGCCTCCCCTTCCGCGATCGTGCAGCCCCAGACGGGAATGGAGAGGTGGATCACGCCGTCCGCGGAAATGCGCACGTTGATGCGCCGGACGCGCTTTCGGACGACGTCGACCGCGATGCCGTCGATGAAGTTTCGTCCGGTCCGGAACATGGCGTCAGCCGATGGAGGGCTTGCGCCCTTCCAGCGCGGGGTTGTGGTGCGCCCAGAGCGCCTGGCGCGCGACGCCGAGCATGATCGCCGCGTCGTCGCGTGTCTGCACGCCACGGGAGAAAATGCGGTGGATGCCCTGCATCATGTGCTCGGTCTGCTTCTCGTTCATGAACCCGATGTCCTGCAGCATGGTCTGCCAGTTCTTCATGAGCTGCATCTTCTGGGCCTGCGGCGCGGGCGGGGCCTTCTCGTGCGGCGGCTGGTAGCTGCCGGTGGCGGTGAAGAACTCGTAGCAGGTGATGAGGACCGCCTGGGCGAGGTTGATGGAGGTATAGCCCTCGTCCACGGGGATGCGGATGAGGTGCGTGCACTGGGCGACCTCCTCGTTGAGGAGACCCTTGTCCTCGCGTCCGAAGACGAGCGCCACGGGCCCCGTGGCGGCGAGCGAGAGGATGTCGGCCGCGCAGTCGCGCGGGGCCTTCACGTGCTGGCGGTAGAGTCCGCCGCGTGCGGTGGTGCCCACCACGGCCACGCAGTCCGCGACGGCCTCCTCGAACGTGGTCGTCTCCACGCGGTTGCGGATGAGGTCGGTGGCGTGAACCGCCATGCGCTCTCCCTCGTCCCAGGAGTTCTGGAGGTTGGGCGCGGCGAGCACGAGATGGTGGAAGCCCATGTTGGCCATCGCGCGGCAGGTGCTCCCGACGTTGCCCGTGTAGAGCGTTCCCACGAGCACCACCTTGATGTTGTCGAGCGGGTTCATCTGTTTCATTTCCTGTCCGTCTTGTCTTTTGCCTCGGCCGGACCGCTGGCGTCGCGTCCGAATCCGTGCGGCGTGGCGCCGCCGCTGCGGATGCGCTCGCGCTTGATGTTGGCGGGGTTGCGCACGGTCGCGCAGAGCGTGCCGCGGAAACGGGGAATGTAGCCGGAACGGTCTTTCGCGAGTTCGGCGACGATGCAGCCCGCACCGCTCTCGAAGAACTCCCATTTCTCGTTTTCCGTCTTGTAGAGGTTGCCTGCGGGCGCGAGGTTCTGGTACGCGACGAAGCTAGTGCCGTCCGGCAGCTCCACGCGCACCATGTTCTTGCTCTTGAAGGGCCAGCGGACGCCGTTGGCGAGGACGGCGACGGACTCGTGGTCTTTCGTGTCGCGCCCGTAGTCGACATGGAGGTAGTTGCTGTTGTCATCCACGAACCGGTTCGAACGGAGGGGCTCGAACGAGGTGCAGCCCGCGAGCAGCGCCGCGCACGCGATGGATATGGAAAGGGCTTTCATGCGTGATATTATACCACACATTCGCCCGGCCTGACGCGCGAATCGCGGGACGACGCGGAAATTTGCGCACAGGGGCCGAATTTATGCTATACTTGACGGCATGAAAATTGCCCATGCCATCATCTGCACAACCGCCGCGCTGGCCGCCGCGCTCTACGCGCGCGAATGGCCGGACGCCGGGGGGGCGCACGAGTACGCCAGCCTCGACTGGACGCTGATCGAGCGCGACATCGCCAACTGGAGACGCCTTCCGCCGCTCACCGCCACGCAGAGCGTCAACGTCGCCGCCTGCATCCTGCCCGGCGACAAGGATCCGCTCGACGTGATCATCCGCCGCACGCGCGCCCTCGTCGGCGACCTTTCCGCCGCCGGCGTCGACCTCGCGCCTGAAACCAGGGAGCTTGACGAAATCGTCGCCCGCGCCGCCGCGTCGCGCCGCGACTGGCGCGAGACGCGCTTCCCCGCCTTCTCGGCCGTCCACGCGCTGAACCGCCGCATTGCCTTGAAGAACCCCCTCTTGAAGGACATTGAACGCCTTGTGTTCGTCGGTCACGAGGCCCTCCCCTTCGACGAGTACAGGGCGGGATGGCACATGTGTGACCAGTATTTCGGCTTCCACGCCACGCTCCACGGGGCGACCTTTGGCGACGGCCTCTACGTGCTTGAGCGTCCGTTCTCCGACCACCCCGTGGCCCGCGACATCGCAGACCTCGGCCCCGGAGGCTACCTCTCGCCGGACGTCTCGTGGGACGGTTCGACCATCGCCTTCGCCTATACGCGCGGCAAGCCCGAAATCCGCAAGTGGAACGAGGACACCGTCTACCACGTGTTCACCTGCTCCGCCGACGGCTCGAATCTCCGCCAGGTCACCTTCGGATGCTCCAACGACTTCGATCCGTGCTGGCTCCCCAACGGACGCCTCGCCTTCATTTCCGAGCGGCGCGGCGGGTTCGGGCGCTGCCACGGACGCCCCGTGCCCACGTTCACGCTGCACAGCATGTTCCCCGACGGGACGGACATCGTGCAGCTCAGTCCCCACGAGACGAACGAGTGGCATCCCAGCGTGGACCACGACGGCATGATCCTCTACACGCGCTGGGACTACGTGGACCGCGGCTTCAGCCAGGCGCACCACCTCTGGCGCACCACGCCCGACGGGCGCGACCCGCGCGCGGTGAACGGCAACACGCGCGAAAAGCACTCCGGATCGAGTCCGCTCATGGAAATGAACGGACGTGCCGTGCCCGGTTCGCGCCTGTACTCGGCCGTGGCCGCACCGCACCACGGCTGCGCCTACGGCTCGATCATCCTCGTCGACCCCGCAAAGCGCGACGATGACAGGATGTCGCAGGTGCGCCGCGTCACCCCGGAGCAGCCGCTCCCCGAAAGCGAGACGTGCGGCGGGCGCCAAGCGAGCGGCGCGTATGCGACGCCATGGCCGCTGAGCGAGAAGTACTTCATTTGCGTCTACGACGGCTTTGCCAACGGACAGTACGACGCGCGTTCCATCCGCCGCTATGCGATCACGCTCGTGGACGTGTTCGGGAACAAGACCCGCCTCTACACGCATCCCACGATCTCCTGCCTCGACCCGATGCCGCTTCAGGCGCGTCCCAAGCCGCCCGTGCTCGCACATGGCACGCTCGTAGGACGTCCGGCGAATCCGGACGGGAAGCGTCCCGCGGCCATTCCGCCCGAATCGCTTCCCAAGACTGCCCAGATCGGGCTCGTGAACGTGTACGACAGCAAGCTGCCGTTCCCCGCCAACACCAAGGTCGCGGTGCTGCGCGTGTGGCAGGTGCTGCCGAAGACAAGTCCGCTCAACAGCCGCCCGCGCCTCGGCGCGGAAACCCAGCAGGTGGCGCGCCAGTGCCTCGGGACTGTCCCCGTGGAGACGGACGGGAGCGCGTTCTTCGAGGCGCCCGTGGACGTGCCGCTGTACTTCCAGGCCCTCGACGCCGAGGGCTGCACCGTGCAGAACATGCGCAGCGACACGTACGTCCATCCCGGCGAACGGCTGATGTGCAACGGCTGCCACGAGGAGCGCACGTCCGCCGCCCGCAAGCCCGGCACCGACCTGCCGATCGCGATGCGGCGTGCGCCGAGCAGGATCAAGCCCGCGCCGGAGGGCGCGAGGCCGTACAGCTACGTCCGCCTCGTGCAGCCCGTCCTTGACGCCAAATGCGTCTCGTGCCACGGCGAGAAGCGCGCCCCGAAGGCGCCCGACCTCCGCGCGGGCGACTGGCGCAAGGACAAGAACGGCTTTTCGACCTCGTTCAAGTCGCTTCTGCCGTACGTCCACTTCTTCGCCTACGACTACGAGATCACCAAGAAGCGCCGCGGCTACCAGTCGTTCTTCGAGCCGGCCTACACCGCGCCGCGCACGTCCGGCGCATGGGCGTCGCCGCTGTACCATGCGCTCAAGAAGGGACACCACGGCGTGAAGCTCACGCCCGAGGAATGGGAGAGACTGCTCGTGTTCATGGAGTCGAACGCCCAGTACATGGGCCACGACCATGAAATAGACGCTCAGCGCGACGGCAAGGTCGTGCCGCCGCCGCTCGAATAGTCGCGCAAGGCAACTGGCACGAGACGCACGTCGCCGGGGGCGCACGGGAGGGCAAAGCGCACGACGCCGCCCTTCTTCTTCTTGTCACGCTCCATGATCGGCACGAGGGACGCGAACGTGCAGCCCTCCGGCAGGGTGGTGGGCAGGCCCACGCGCGCGAACGGCGCGGCCACGCGCTCCGGCCAGTCCGCCGGCGCGAGGCCGAGGCGCACCGCGAGGCGTGCCTCCTCCACCGTGCCGATCGCGACGGCCTCGCCGTGCTGGATCGTGAAGTTGGAAACGATTTCGACGGCGTGGCCCACCGTGTGGCCGAGGTTGAGCGTGCCGCGAATGTTTTTTTCAAGGGGGTCTTCGCGCACGCAGTGGACTTTGACGGCGAGCGCCCTCGCCACAAATGTGGCGAGGGAACTTGCGGGCGGGACACCAGAAGAGCCACTCTCGGCGCGGGAGGGGCCGCGCTTGTCGCGGCCCTCGAAAATGGATAGGCTTTCCAGCAGGCCGGGATCGGCAATAAAGGCGTGCTTGATCGCCTCGGCGAGGCCGCAGCGCACCTCGCGCGCGGGCAAAGTGGCAAGCGTATCGACGTCCGCGAGCACGAGCGACGGCGAGTGGAACGCGCCGACGAGGTTCTTCGCCTCGGGCAGGTCGCATCCCGTCTTGCCACCCGTCGATGCATCGACCATTGAAAGAAGCGTTGTCGAAACGTTGACCCAGCGGATGCCGCGCATCCACGTGGCGGCGGCGAAACCCGTGAGGTCGCCCGTCACCCCGCCGCCAACGGCCACGGCGAAGTCGTCGCGCGCAAGCCCCGCGCGCAGGAACGCGCTCCAGATCGACTGGACGGTGGTGAGCGTCTTCGTGGATTCGCCCGCTGCGATGACGGTGCGGAACGTCTCTACGCCGACGGCGCGAAGCGAGGCCTCCACCTTTTCACCGTAAAGCGGGTCGGTGTTTGCGTCGCACACCACCACGGCGCGTTTGCCGAGGCCGAGCGACGCGACCTCCTCACCGAGACCGGCAATCAGATTGCTGCCCGCAAACACGAGCGACGGCACGTCGCCCGAATCGATGCGCCAGGCGCCGAACAGCGTTTCGGCCTCCTCGGCGAGCGTTTCGGGCGTACCCGTGGTGACGTCGAGGCGACGCGGGAAGCTCGCGTAGTGGGCCGCGCGGCTCGCCATGAGCTTCTCAAGGGCGGCGTGGTTGCCGGCGAGCGGACGCGAACCCGGCGCGTTGTCGATGCGGCGGCAGAGCGTCTCGAGCGTGCAGGCGAGACAGAGCACCTCGCCGTTTTCCTCGGCAAGGGCGCGGCAGGCCGGATCGAGCAGCGCGCCGCCCCCGAGGGCGACGACATGCCGCGGCCGTGCGCCCATGTCAGCGAGCGCCTGCTTCTCGCGGGCGCGGAAACCCGGTTCCCCTTCCTCCGCGAAAATCTGCGGAATCGGCCGGCCGGCCGTCTCGACGATGACTGTGTCAAGGTCGGTGAACGGCAGACCCAGCCGCTCGGCGAGCAGTCGGCCGATGGTCGACTTGCCGCTGCCAGGCGGCCCGTAGAGGAACAGGTGTCTCATGGGAGACGTTAGGCTTCGGACTTGTTCGTGTTCTGGGCCTCGTTCACGCGCATCAGGCGGCCCATGACGTCCTTGTCGTTCATCTCGGCGATGGCCTTCTCCGCCTCCGGGCGGTTCGGCATCACGACGAAGGCGAAGCCCTTGGACTTGTTGTTGTAGCGGTTCGTCACGAGACGCACGGAGTCGACCTTGCCGAACGCCTCGAACGTCTGGCGGAGCTGGTCTTCCGTCATGTCGTAGCTCAGGTTGCCCACGTAGAGCTCCACGCTGCCGGCGGGAATCGGGGGACGGGCCGTCACGGGACGCGGATCGCGGCGCACCGGGGCCTGCTGCTTTTTCTGCTGCTGGGGCTGCTGGGGCTTCTTCGCGCCGCCCTTCGCGGCCTTGCGGCGGCCGACGAGGAATCCGATCACGTAGCCGACGACCAGCGCGCCGACGAGCGCCGCGATGGCGTGGGGCGGGCATTTGCATCCGCCGGAGGTGCATTTCTGCGCGGCATCCGCCGCAAACAGGATCAGTGAACTCATTTTATCTTCTCTCTTTCTTTTTTAGGATGCGTCTCAGCCTGCGAGGAATCCGTCGAGCTTCTTGAGACGCGAGGGGTGGCGCAGCTTGCGCAGGGCCTTCGCCTCGATCTGGCGGATGCGCTCGCGCGTCACGTTGAACTGTTTCCCGACCTCTTCAAGCGTCCTGGAAAAACCGTCGGTCAGGCCGAAGCGGTAGTCCAGCACCTGGCGTTCGCGGTCGGTCAGCGTCGTCAGGATTTCCTGTAGTCGTTCCTTCAGCATCGCGTAGGCGGTCTGCTCCGACGGATTCTCGGCGGACGTATCGGGGATGAAGTCGCCGTATTTCGCGTCGTCGTTGTCGCCGACCTTGCTCTGCAGGGAAATGGGCTGCTGCGCCATGCGGTACACCGCGCGCACCTGCTCGGGCTTCATCTCCATCTCGACGGACACCTCCGCCTCGGTGGGCTCGCGCCCGAGCCGCTGGATGAGCTTCTTCTGCACGCGCATGAGCTTGTTGATCGTCTCGATCATGTGCACGGGGATGCGGATCGTGCGGGCCTGGTCCGCGATCGCGCGCGTCGCGGCCTGGCGGATCCACCACGTCGCGTACGTCGAGAACTTGTAGCCGCGCTTGTACTCGAACTTCTCGACGGCCTTCATGAGGCCGGTGTTGCCCTCCTGGATGAGGTCGAGGAAGCTGAGCCCGCGGTTCATGTACTTCTTGACGATGGAGATCACGAGGCGCAGGTTCGCCTCCACCATCTTCGTGCGGGCCTCCTGCCCGCTGCGGAGGATGGTCATCATCTCGCCGAACGTGGAGAGGAATTCCTCGGGCGGCATGCCGAACGTGGCCTCGGCCTTCTCGAGCTTCGCGCGCACCTCGGCGAGCTCGGCCTCGCGCTTCTTGGACTTCGGCATCGCGAGAAGGTCCGCCTTCCGCTTGATCTGCGACCGGTAGGGGAGGTAGATCGTCTCGTCCGCCTCCATGCAGAGCGTCTCGAGCACCTTCTGCTTGAAGTTCAGCGATTCGAACACCTCGCGCAGGGCGGCGCGGGCGTTCTGGACGCCCTTCTCCGCGCCGCGGATCTGGGCCGGCGTGGCCTTCTTCTTGTTGCGCTGCAGGGCGGCCAGCTTGGCGGCGGCGTCCGAAAGCCGGCGGCCGACGTCCACGAGCGTCCTGCGGAACGCGGGGAGCTGGTCCATGTAGGCGTCGCGGTTCTCCTCGAACCTGTCCGTCACGACGCGGTCGAAGCGCTCCTGCATGGACTCCAGCTTCTCCAGCAGCCGCGCGTACAGGACGGGCGTGAACGCGAAGCGGTTGAACATGTCCTTCGTCTTCGCCTCGCTCTCCTCGATGCGCATGCAGATGTCGACCTCCTGATCGCGCGTGAGCAGCGGCACCTGGCCCATCTGGTGCAGGTACATGCGGATCGGGTCGTCGTACATCTCCTGCATGCGCGCGGCGTGCAGGCGGCTGTCGCCCTGCTTGTCCTTGTTCGCGCGGTACGCCTCCACGTCCTCCGCGCGGATCACGTCCACGTTCAGCGCCTGGAGGATCAGCAGGTACTCGTCAGCCGTCGACTCGTCCTGCACCGTGGCGGGGACGATCTGGTTGAGCTCGTCGTAGGTGACGTAGCCGCCGTTCTTCTCGGCGCGCTGCTTGACCTCCTGGATCACGGCGTTGCGCTCCTCGGCGCCCAGCACGCTGCGGGACTGGAAGTCCGACATGGCCATCATGTCCTCGGGGTCGAAGTCGTCGCCGTAGCCGACGGCCGGCAGTGGCATCACGTCGTCGATGCCCATCGGGTCGTCCATGATGTCCGCGTCCGGCATGTCCGCGTCGTCCGCCGGAGGACGGTCCGCCAGCTGCGCCGCCTCCGCGACCTCCTCCAGGTCCAGGTCGCGCGCCTCGACCTCCGCCTCGTCGTCGCCGCCCCTGGCAAAGGCGGTGGCCTCGGCCTCCTCGTCCTGAGGGGATGGCTGGTCGTCGTCGAATTCCGACACGTCGTCGAGGCGCGACACGTCATCCGGCTCAATCTCGGAAGGACGCGGCGCCACTACCTCGTTTTTTTTCGCAGGGGTCTTCTTGGTCGGCGCCTTCTTCTTGGGCGCGTCCTTCTTCGCGGGGGCCTTCTTCGCAGGGACCTTGGCGGAAGAGGCCTTCTTCACAGGCTTCGCAGGCTCGCTCTTTTTCACGATTTTCTTTTTGGCCATGACAGCTCCAGTATACAATCCTATTATATGCCAAAAGTCAAGAGGCTAGTTTATCATTTTTGGCTTTTTCAGTCAAGGGGTTGCATTGAGAAAAAATTTATGCTATAATTATGCCCTCTTTTCCCCATTTTGTGGAAATTGAAAACTGGAGAAACAAAACGTGAGCAATCCTGTAGCCGCCGCAAAGTCAGCCTACGCCGCAGCCGGCGTGAACATCGACAACAAGATGGATGCCCTCAAGGCCATCAAGACAATGGTGGGGAGCACGAAAACGGTCAACGTCGTCGGCGGGATCGGCTCGTTCGGCGGTCTCTGCCGCCTTCCCCAGGGCAGTTCGAAGGATACGATCCTCGTATCGTCCACGGACGGCGTGGGCACCAAGCTCAAGGTCGCCGTGATGATGAAGAAGCACGACACCGTGGGCCAGGACATCGTGAACCACTGCGTGAACGACATCCTCGTGCAGGGCGCGAAGCCCCTCTTCTTCATGGACTACGTGGGCGCCTCCAAGTTTGACGGTGTCACCTTCCAGCAGATCGTGAGCGGTCTCTGCAAGGCCTGCAAGGAGAACAACATGGCGCTCCTCGGCGGCGAGACCGCCGAGATGCCCGGCCTCTACCCGGCGAACGAGTACGACCTCGTGGGCACGATCGTCGGCACCGTCTCCCGCAAGCGCCTCGTCACGGGCCAGTCCATCCGCGCCGGGGACGTGATCATCGGCCTCCCGTCCGGCGGACTCCAGACGAACGGCTTCTCCCTCGCCCGCCGCGTGTTCTTCGACCTCTGCCAGATGTCGCCGCAGGACAAGCTCCCGGGCACGGACCAGACGATCGGCGACGCCCTTCTCACCGTCCACAAGAGCTTCCTCAAGCCCGTCGGCCGCCTGCTGGACAACAAGATCAAGATTACCGGCATGGCCCACATCACCGGCGGCGGTTTCCAGGACAACATCCCGCGCGTCCTCCCCAAGGCCGTGACCGCCGAGATCGACCGCACCACGTGGCCCGTCCCGACGATCTTCAACTTCATCGAGCGCCAGGGCAAGGTGGACCACGACGAGATGTACCGCGTGTTCAACATGGGCATCGGCTTCGTCCTCATCGTACCGAAGACTTCGCTCCTGCGCATGAAGACGGTGTTCAAGAATATGCGCCAGCCCTGGTACCAGATCGGCGTGATTCGCGTGCGCAAGCCGAACTGGCCGCAGGTCATCTTCTCGAAGTAATCACCTCGTCAGCTTCGTTCCGCCCAATCCGCTTTACCGGAAACACCGGTATCGCGTTTGATTTTCCGCGAAAGCGCCGCCGTCAGCGCGGTCTCTGTGCCGACGATCACCGCGCGCTTCTTCGCGCGCGTGATGCCGGTGTAGACGATCTGCCGATTGAGAAGCGGATGTTCCTTGTCGTCGGGCAGCACTACCATCACATTATCGAACTCTGACCCCTGGCTCTTGTGCACCGTCATCGCATACGCGAGCTCATGCTCGGGGAGGAGACCGACAGGACACACCGCGACCTTGTCGCCCCGCGGAAACAGAACCACCATTCCGTCAGGACCCTTCACTGTCACGCCGATGTCCCCGTTCCAGAGATTTCGTTCGCGCGTATTGCGCGTCACCATGACCGGCACGCCGACCTTCGACAGCGGATTCGCGGGACGGCGTCCGCCGAATCGCTCCGTGACGACGAGGTCGTTGATCGTGGATGCGCCAAACGTTCCTTTGCGCACCACGGTCAGGATGCGCGAACATTCAAGGAACTTGAACAATTCCGCGACCTTCCCCTTTTTCTCACCGTCCGTGAATACGTCATCCGTCGGCTCCACCGCTTTAGCGGCGGCAACAAGCCCACCATCTTCAAGCAGCCCGTAGCTGCGCACCCATTCGAGCACCAGCTTGCGGAACGCAGCCGGACTCATGGATTCCCCCAGTTCGTAGTAGAACACCCGGTTGACGTTGTCCTTGTCCGTCTTGGACAAGGTTTCCGTCCAGGCCTCGCCGTCAATCGGCAACTTCTTGACCGATTCCTCGAAGAGGATTTTGTTACCGTCATTTACCGCGCGGGCGCAATCGGCCAGCGCCCCCGTAAAGCGGTTCGATTCCTTCAGCTCGACGACCGTCCGCTCGTCGAAGTTGGCCACCACGTCGCCCAGTACCGCCCCTGCGTCAACGGACGGCAACTGGTCCTTGTCGCCCAGCAGCACCAGACGGCATTTATCGGGCAACGCCTCGAGGAGCGACTTCATCAGATGCACGTCCACCATCGACGATTCATCGACGATCACCAGCTTGTACGGAAGCTGGTTCTCCTTCGTATACTTCCAGTTCGGCGGCAACCCGCCCAATGTCGTGTGGATCGTCGCGCCTGACATCTCCTCGATCTGACGTTTTATCTCTGGCGGCATTTCAACCGCCGCAGCGCACTGGTCATGTATCGACTCCCCCATCCGCTGTCCGGCACGCCCTGTCGGCGCAACCAGCGCCACATCCTCGCCAGTCACGACCTTGCTCTCCATCAAGGCGCGCAAGATCGCGCAGACGACCGTCGTCTTGCCCGTGCCAGGCCCTCCGGTGACCACGGTAAACCGACGTTTCCCAACAGTCCTTACGGCCTGTTGCTGTTCGGCATTCAAAGAGAACTGGCCATCCTTGCCGTTGAAGCGAACTGCCCTCTTGACGATATCCTCCGCCAATTCGCCAATATCATTTTCACTTGCCATCTCGCCCAGCCTGTCCGACACATACTCCACCGAATCCCAGACCCGCGTGAAGAACCATCCCTTTTCGGACTTGGCGACATCCTTGCAAACAACGATCTGCCCGTCACCTTTCGCAAGCGTCTCGCCTGCCGCGCACGCGCACTGAGCCCAGCACGCGCCCACATCAACAGACTTGTCGTGCCCCCCATCATCGTCATCCTCCACCCGCACGGCAGCCTTCAGCAGGTCTGGCCCCCTGTCAATTCTGAGGAACGTATTGCCGGCTTTCAGCGAAAGTTGCATCGCTGCCAAGAACAGATACACGCCAGTGGTCTGGGCATGCAGATGCTCCGCGACGTCGCGTGCGGATTGCATGTCCGAAAGCGACAGAGAGCCTCCTGCGAGAATGCGTGCGAGTATATTCCGGACATCTTTCGCTTCATCGCCTTCTGCCGGGATTCCAAACAGATCCAACCGCCGTCCTGCCTCTTGAATTGTCATGGTAAAGTTCCTCTCACTTCAATGCGTTTTTGATTGCCGCGCGGCAGGACTCCTGCGAAATCGCCGCCGCGTCGGCGACGAATACGCCCGTATTCCCTTCCAGACTCTCCGACTTCTCTCCCGCGCGCACAAACATGTAGGCGACACCGCCGAGTTCGGCCCCGCGCAGCCAGTATCGGACCGCCTGCGAGTAGAACTGATACTGGAGATGGTAGTCCGACGCCGTCATCGCGCGCCCCAGCGTTTCCGTCCCGTAGCTGGGCAATGAATTCGTCTTCCAGTCGAGAACGTAGACCGGGCCGCCCAAGCCATCGGGACGAACAAGTAGATCGATCTTGCCGTTGAACGTACTTTCGCTCTGTGGATCCGGTAGGGCGCGGACTCCGGCCGCGCCGTCGTCCGTCACACCATCATCGCCCAACACCTTTGCGCGATTCACCACGAACTCTAACTCAGCACGACGATTGGACATGCCGATTTCTCTGAGTACGATTGTTCTACCGCCAATGACAATAGGGACATTCAGCGCACGCCACGCCATGCGGGCCAACACACGTTCAGTGGTGTCGCCATTCTTGTCCTTCTGGGACTCAACCTGGTGCTTGCGCATAGTCTTTCGAATCAGATCCAGCAAATCTTTCTTCTGCGCCAAGTCATCAGGATCCAGTCCGCCTACCGTACAGAATCCCAGTGTCTTGCCGTCGGAATCGTCGTTGTTGCACAGCGTCTCCATGATCTCATGGAACACGTCGCCCGAGATGTTGTTGCGCGGCAGGAGCGTCTTTTCTTTCTTCAGCGATGCAACATCGTCATTGTTTTCGTCGTTTCTGGAGTCACCTTCAGGTTCCGCCGACTGCTTCGCCTTCCGATGGATGGACGAATACGAATCGTTATCGATCTTCTGCCGCGTAAGCGCCTTGGCATCCAGTTCGTAAACCTTGATTTCAGGAGCCGCGCCGTTGCCGCCTCCCCCAACCTTAGTCACTTCTCCCAGCTCGGCATTGGCCTTATCCTTGATTGCGAGTTCCGCAGTCTTGGCTCGCTCAGCAACCCTGATCACCGCCTCCTTCGCCGCATCGTCGCTTCCGAAAAACGCGCGAATGCCGCGGGCAAGGAAGCCTGAATTTGGATTGTTCTCCTGAATCAGCAACGCCGAACCAACGCTGCCGATGCCGGTTTCACATACTTCAATTTTTTCTTTTGTCTTCTTGTCCGTACCGGTTATTCTACGATGCTGCGCCCATTGGGACCAAGGAAGGTACAGCTTATGCTCAGCGCGGGTCAGCGCCACGTAGAGAAGTCGTTTCTCCTCGCGAATGGCCTTTTCCTTCTCCTCGTCCTTTGCTTGATATGCAAGCTCTCCAAATCCCCACGCGATGAACACGACGGGGTACTCAAGTCCTTTCGACACGTGCATTGTCATGATCTGTACGCGGTCGGCCTCGGACTCCTTGCGCCGCAGCGCCCCGTCCTCGCCCGCGCGCTTGTCGTCCTGACGCCAGGAACGAAGAACGTCCGCGAACTCGTCGATGGTCTGCGCCTTGCGCCCGACACATTCCAGCAGCTTGTCGAGGATTTGCCGCATCGCCGCCCAGCTGCGGTCGAAGTCGGGATCATCCTTGCTCGGATGCGCGAGCAAGGTGTCGTTCATCACGCTCTCGAAGAGCTTGCTCCACTCCTTCTTGGAGACAAGCTCCTGCCAAATGTCCAGCCGTCTGGAAAATTCGCGGTCTTCCTGCTTGCGCCGGACCTCAAGCTGATCAGGACTGTACCCGAAAAGCGGCGTCAGCAAAAGTGCCTCAAGCCGTCCGCGCCGGCTGGGCACTGACAGGAAGTCGAAGAGCGCAAGCAACGCCTCGGCTTCGGCAGAGGCATAGATTCCCTGCTCCTTGTAGATTGAAAAGGGAATATTCGCAGCGGCAAGGATCTCCCGCGCCTTGTCCGCATCGGCATGCCCGCGCACAAGAATGCACATGTCGCGATAGGAGAACGTGTGCGGTTCTTTTTTCCTCGTGTCCTTGTCCACGGTCGCATAGGCATACTCCAGCGACACGAGCCGCTTGATCTCCTGCGCCGCGTTGCGCAGGAACTCAGGCAGGCAGCGGGTTTTATTTCCATATCCCGAATTGGTGGACGACGGAGTCTTCGGTGGTTTATCCTCTGGGATTGACTCCAGCAACTCCACCGGCTCTCCGAACTCTGAATGGTATTCGATCCCTTCGAATTTCTTGGTTCCGGGTGGCGGCGGATTGACAGCTTCGTAGGAAATGCTTCCGTCACCTTCCTTCATGCCCTCGAACCAGGAAGGATCGGCCCCGACCTTCGCACCGAAGATTTCATTGAACGCATCAACGAGTTTTGGCGAGGAACGGAAAGTCGTTTTAAGCCTCATGGCTTTGTCATCATCTCCACCGGTAATCGCATTCTTCGCGTCAAGATAGGCACGGACATCCGCACCCCTGAAGGAATAGATCGCCTGCTTGGGGTCGCCGACAACCAGTAGCGCTCCATGTTTCGGCTTGGGTCCGTCGTCGATCGTGTTGACATTATGCGAGAAGATACTCTTGAATATCTTCCACTGTTTGCTGTCGGTGTCCTGGAATTCGTCCACCAGCGCAATCCGGTATTTGCGGCGGATGGACTTGAGCAACTCGCTTTTCTCACCCGATTCGGACTCTGCAACAATGACGTCGTGCGCACGATTCACAAGATCGTCGAATGTCAGTGCGGACACTTCCTCCTTAAGGCGCTTGAACACCGGCCATGCGAGGAATGCGAGATCGGCAATCATCTGGGAGGAAAGCATGACGGCCGCGCCATCAACTGCTTCAAGCAACTTCCCAAGCGCAGGAATATGCTCGCCGAGGCGACATGAATAAGGTTTACTAAGCCTCGGATTAAGCCGGTTTGCGCCCTGGCTTCTTATTGCAATAATATCAACCAAAGAAGTGATAAGGCTCTTGTCGTCATGAGATGCCAAGCCACCTATGGCCTTCAGGAAATTGTCAAAATCTCGTTCAAAACTCTTACAGTCATTCCCATTAATCGGGAGGTCTGCCAGTCCGAGTGTATTGCGAAGGGAGGAATAATCACCGGATGGGCACAACGCTTTCACAATGCCGTGAAGTGAAGTCTTCACACCGTCATCAAGGCGTTGCGGCACTTCAGGTGCCCGTCCGGTCCGCACATGTTCTTCAAGCAAAGATTCAGTCTGCACGACAAGGTCATTCGTGGTCGTCAAGCCTGCAGTTTCCATATAGGCATCGTATGACTCCCCGTAGCGCGCCTTGAAAGCATCGCCGAAAAGAGCCGTCCGGACGGCGCGGTGGATGAGGTCTTTATCCGAGCCTCCGATTTCCACCTGCATCGGGACGCGGTTCTCGAAGGCGTATTCCGTCAGGAGACTACGGCAGAAGGAATGGATCGTGCAGATCGTGACCTCGTCAAAGTCCGATGGCAGGCACCCGGCCTCCTCGAGTACCTTGCGGATACGATCCTTGAGCTCGCCCGCAGCCTTCTCCGTGTACGTCACGAGCAGCAGGTTCTTCACGCTCTCTATCTTCTTTTCAACCAACAGCTTGAGGACGATGCTCTGGAGCGTGTAAGTCTTGCCCGTCCCCGCAGACGCCTCGATGATGGCATCCTTGTCATAGTGTATCCGGTTGCAGACGAACTTATCGTCGTGAAAGATGCCATCCTCGCCACATTCGCCTAGACGTTCTTTGATAATTTCTTCATTCATGGTCCGCCTCCTTCTCAGCCGTCTCCATACGAATGCCGCTCAATGGCAGTTCATAGCGATCCTCGTAGATTCCCTTAAGCTCCTCTCCAGTTTCAGGTTCTCGTTTGAACCGCTCAAGATTCTGCTCCAACACAAGGTCGTTGTTGAAGGAGCTATCTGAGTTGTCGAATTCTTCGGCAGTCAGGCGCTCCAGCATATCAGCCCAGTCATACGGCTGCTTGGCCTTGTCCAAAACCTTCAAAAGTTTCTTGCAGGTGAAGTCGACCATCTTGTTTTCCCCTGCCATCACATCGGTAGGGACGGCACCCCGTGCCGTCCGCGGCGGTCGCGGGGCGACCGCCCTACCGTGTTCACCGGCCGACTCATACGTCAGGAAAGACCGTGCAACTCTTTCGAGATACTTGCCCGCCTTCTCGGCGTCGATGCCGCTCCATGTCCAGGCAGAAGTTGTCCCGTTCGTGAGATCGACAACGCCAATCTTCAATCTTTGCGCCGTGCACTTCCCTGAGTGCAAGCCCATCAGGTAAGCAAGAAAGGCGTCAAAGCATCTTTCCGACGGCAACTTGGGTGCCTGCTTCCCCAGCCATCCCGTCACGAGCACCGATACCTCGTCATCCGTCTCTTTCCAGTTCGGAATTTCGGCGACAAAGCGCACTTTCAGTTCATCCGCTCCGCCAGTCCCAAACTCAGCCGGGCTGTCAAGATGCAGCGTATTGTCTTTGCCGTCGGAGAGTGCAAAGTCCGCAATGAAATCCTTGATTCCGTCCAACCCCGCCTCCGCCTTCTGAAGGATCGCGCTTTTGGCGTATTCGCCGAGGAATCCGGTGGGCATCTTCCCTGCTAGCTGTAGACGGCGGAACTCCTTCTTCACTTCTGAGGCCGCGTCAGGGTCGAGCCACTTGGACTGGAGATTCCACTCGTCGGGACCGTCCAGGGAACCAAGCGGACTATCCGGGCCAAGGTCGGTTTCGAGATACCCCGCCACGCTGATGCCGAAGCGATAACGCATCACGGCACGGACAGGATTCTTCAGGAATTCCGCCAGGACCTTCGCCGAAAGTTCAACCCTCGGCTTTGCCTTCTCCTCCGTGGCCGCCTTGACTTCAGGCTTCGCACCCTTCCCCTCGACGCGTGCGCGTGCCAGTTCCCGTGCCGCCTTGGAGTACGTCGGCAGCAGCCCCGCGAAAGGATCGTCCTCAACCCAGACGATGTCGTCTGTCGGACGCTTCTCGCCCTCCTTGCGCGCCACCGCCTCCCCACGCTCCAGGAGTGGATAGTTCTTGAACTCCTGGAACTTTCGCTCCTTCTCCTCTGTCTGCGCGTCGTAGTCCAGCACGTGATTGCCGATGAACTTCTCCACATCCAGCACGATGCCGGACGGAAACAGCTCCGCGTCCTTCTCAATGTCCTTGTTTGGGTAGCTGAGAACCAGCCGGTCGCGAACCGACATGATGGATTCAAGGAACAGGAACCGGTTGCGATTCGGAATCGAGACGTCGCCCAGGCGCCATCCCGTTCCGCGAACGTCGAGCGTGGAGTCGCTTGCGCGCCCCGGGAAACCGCCCGCGCCCATGCCCATCATGTAAACCTGCTTGAACGGAACCGCGCTCAGGGAGGAGAACCCGCCGATCGTGACACCGCTCGTCAGGAAGCTGCCCTTGCGGCAGGGGATGCCGCCCACGAAATGCTCCACTGCGGATGCAGCCAGCTCAAAACCCTGATCTCCGGAGATGTCCCCAAGCGAATAGAGCGTCCCGATCACGGACGGACATACCTTGTTCTCGAGCTTGTTATCCTTCTCGACCGCAAGATACGTCTTCGCAAGACGAACCAAGCGCTCCGCCCAGCAGTCCGCTCGCGTCCCGTCATCGCGCCGTGCGTCCAAAAGCGGCAGAGCGCGCGGTCTCCCCGAACCGTCGAACAGCGTGTCGGTCAGGTCGCGGTACAGCAGCTCCACGACTTCGGAGAGCTTGAGCGCCGTGTCGCCGCCGTCGTTGACGAGCGGCAGGTCGCCACCCTCCCCGTCGCCGACCTTGTCGGCAAGCCGTGCAAGGCGAAGGCGCTTCAGCGCCGACGACCAGTCGAAATATCCCAGCCCATTCTCGTCGTCATGCTCGAACCCGTCGAACGCGCCGATCTTCTCGGTCAGCTCACGCCATGAGACGACGTCCGCGCGCGCAAACCCCAGCGCGCGCTGCACGCATGGATTCTCCAGCACGTTGAAGAGCCGCTCGCGGTTCAGTCCCTTGCGCCCGAGCTCGATCAAGGAGAGGAACCCGCGAAGATAATTGCTGTCATCGCTGGCGGACGTGTCAAGAAGTCCGTAGGGCACCTCGCCGCGCGCATCGAATACGGCCTCGATCACCGGACGGTACGTCTGCATGTCCGGCACGATCACGGCGATGTCCGAGAACGAACAGGCCCCCCACGGACGTTCCCCGCTCTCCTCCGTTTTCCAGACCGCGCCGAGGATCGAGTTGTACACCATCTCGACCTCGCGGCGCACGCCGGGCGTGCCAACAACCTGAACCGACGCGTCCTGTCGGCATTTAGTGACTTCGCTCGTTCGGCACCGGATGGATTCCTGCACATTCCCGAGAACAGTCCCGACCGAAGCCTCCTCGTTGTCAATCGACTCCCAATCGAATCCGATCCGCTCGCCCGACTCCTCGAGGTCCACCAGCAAACGCAACGTCTCGCGACCGGCGATGCCCAGCGTCTTGAGAAGCTCATTCTCGCAAATGTCCCCATATTCTTTTTCAGGATCATCGCCGCTTTGGCGCCCTACGCGGAACAACGCCTTGCGTTCCTCGTTCTTCGTCTCGATGTCACCCCAGAACTCGCGGCAGGGATTGCGGTAGAACACCACGACATTGTGCGTCTTCGCCAGCCAGACCAGAATCTGCGCCTGCAGATAGGAAAGCGTTGACTGCCCGAAGAAGTAGATTGTCTTCGGCTTTTCGTCCGGAGCGTTGTCCTTGACTCGGTTATACAGTTGCCTCAACGACAACAGCTTGCCATCCTGCTTGAACTTTCCCTTCTCGCCCCACAACGCACGCGCCAGCGCGGCTTCTGCTTCGGCGGTCTCGCCCTTCCGCAAGTCGTATGAGCACTTTCCGGTTCCCAGCCAAGCCTCGACGATCTCGGGACGGTACACCTCGTATGAGTCCATCAGGTCCGCCAGCTTGTCCGCCAGCTGCCACGTCATCGCCGCCTGCTTTTGTTCGGTAATCGCGACTGCATCTGCGGAATCCGAGTTCATGATGTACTTGCGGAACGGGGCGAGCTTGTCATACTCCGGTTGCTCCTCCGGACCAGCCAACAGGATGGACACGATCGCCTTCGCGTAGGCGTGGTCTGGCAGAAGCTCGACGTCCGCCCGATCTTTCGGCGGCAGACCCGCCTTCATCAATTCCGTCAGCTCCTTCTCCATGAACGGAAACTGGATGCCCGCGCAAAGATCCGGCTCCTTGGCGAACATCCGTATCTGCAACCACTTCGCCAAATTGCCGTTCGGCACCACGACCTTCGTGAACACAAACGGGTCCTTGCCCTGCCGCTCCTCCAACAGGCGTTCTTTCAGCTTCTCAGCCAGATTCTCGATCCGGCTTCCGCAATAGATCTTCAATGACATTACAATACTCCTTGACTCGTACATTATACACGATTAATGATTCATTTTCTCATTTCACCTTGATTCTTTTCGTATTCGATCAGCGGAACAGGTCTTCGAGCGTGACCTTGTCACGACCAATCACGAAGCCAATCTCCTTTCTGCCGTGCCGATATTATACCAAAAAATGAGA
>Ga0310695_10000553_pt1 | contig 96192 bp, 36 predicted proteins | sample RumenRJG_04DNA_FD_203882 | JGI IMG/M metagenome (GOLD analysis project Ga0310695, IMG submission 203882) | Bovine rumen microbial communities from Lethbridge, Alberta, Canada - RJG_04 (v2) (version 2) | ecosystem: Host-associated > Mammals > Digestive system > Stomach > Rumen | place: Canada...
TCGTGAAGGAGACGGCAGCGAAGACGAAGAGCTCGATCGGCTGCGCCAAGCTCGTCGTCCTCTGCAACGCTCCCGACGACAATCCCTTCATGGCCGGCGCGTTCCACGGCGTGAGCGAGGCGGACGCAGTCATCAACGTCGGCGTATCGGGACCAGGCGTCGTCAACCACGTCCTGCGGCACACTTGCCGCGGAGTCGGCTTCGAGACTCTCTGCGAGACGATAAAGAAGACGGCATTCAAGATCACGCGCGTCGGACAGCTCGTTGCGCAGGAAGCGTCGAAGCGTCTCGGTGTTCCGTTTGGAATCATCGACCTCTCGCTCGCGCCGACGCCAGCGATCGGCGACTCGGTTGCAGACATCCTGAAGGAGATCGGTCTCGAAGAACCAGGTGCGCCCGGGACGACTGCCGCGCTCGCGCTTCTCAACGACCAGGTGAAGAAGGGCGGCGTGATGGCGAGCTCGTACGTCGGCGGACTTTCGGGCGCGTTCATTCCTGTCTCCGAAGACCAGGGGATGATCGACGCAGTGAACGCCGGTGCGCTCACCATCGAGAAACTTGAGGCGATGACGTGCGTCTGCTCCGTCGGGCTCGATATGATCGCCGTTCCCGGTTCGACTTCCGCCGCGACGATCTCCGGCATCATCGCTGACGAAGCGGCGATCGGCATGGTCAACCAGAAGACGACCGCCGTGAGAATCATTCCCGTCGCGGGGAAGAAGGTCGGCGACTCGGTGGAGTTCGGCGGACTTCTCGGCCATGCGCCTGTGATGAGGGTGTCGAAGTTCTCGTGCGAAAAGATGATCGCGCGCAAAGGTCGCATCCCTGCTCCGATCCATTCGTTCAAGAATTAGTAATGAGGGTTGAAAAGTTGAAAAGTTGAAAGGTTGAAAAGTTGAGAAGTTGAGAAGCCGAAGGATAAAATACATAGGGTTTTAAAACAGCAAATCAATAAAAGGGGAAAAAATGAAGAAGACAATAGTTGTAACTGCGGTAGCGTTAAGCGTCGTGTCTGCATTTGCGACAATTCGCGCCGTCTCGCACGACATGTACGGCGGCGACGCCAATTGCTGGCAGATGAAACGCCACGCCGAGAAGATGTGCGTCGTCACGAACGGCGGCGCGAAGGTCGTCTTCATCGGTGACTCGATCACGCATTTCTGGGAAGGTGCTGGTAAGGAGCAGCTATCGAAATACTTCTCCGAAGGCGACTTCAAGATGCTCGATCTCGGTGTTTCCGCAGACCGCACCGAGCACGTTCTCTGGCGCATTGACGAAGGCAAGGAACTTGATGGCTACGAGGCGAAGTGCATTCTTCTCATGATAGGCACGAACAACACCGGCCACTTCCCGATCGAGAAGGAAGCGCCCGGCGATACCATTCTCGGAATCCGCGAGATACTGAAGACAATCCGCGCGAAGCAGCCGAAAGCGACGATAGTCCTGACGGCGATCTTCCCGCGTGGCGCGACTGCCGACGATTCTCAGCGTCTCCGCAACGAAATCGTCAACAGGGAGATTCAGAAATTCTGCGACGGCAAGACAATCTTCTGGTGCGACTTCAACGACCAGTTCCTCACGATTGACGGCAAGCTCTCGCCCGATGTATTCCCAGACCGTCTTCATCCCAACGCCCTCGGCTACGAGATCTGGTACTCCGCCGTCAAGCCATACATCGACTATGCGCTTTCTGACGGCAAGCTTCCCGCGCCGGCGAACCGCTACGCGTCCCACTTCAATGACAGGGTCTACCGGACGGACCAGCAGATCAGCGTCTTCCCGGCATCGCGAATCCGCAGCGAGGGGTATGGCGCGCAGGACTGGTGGCTCGATCGGCTTCTCGCTAAGCGCAACCAGATCTCCGAATGCGGCGGAAAGATCGACCTTGTCTTCTTCGGCGACTCCATCACCCACAACTGGGAGGGCCCCGGCAAGGCGTCGCTCGACGAGCTCGGCAAGACGTATTCCATCCTTGACATCGGTTACTCCGGCGACAAGACCGAGAACCTACTTTGGCGCGGCGAATACGGCGGCGAGCTTGACGGTTACAAGACGAAGTGCGTGATGCTCATGATCGGCACGAACAACACGTGGCACAGGAGCGACAAGCCCGAGGCGATTGCGGCGGGGATTCGCGCCGTGCTCGACCTCATCGCCCGCAAGCAGCCCGAGGCGACGACGCTGCTCCTGCCGATCTTCCCGTTCGGCGCGAGCGACGCGGACGCGAAGCGCGTCAACAACGAGAAGGCCAACGCGATCATAAAGGGCTATGCGGACGGGAAAAAGATCATCTGGGTTGACTTCAACTCGAAGTTCCTCGACGAGAAGGGCGACAACGTCGCGCTTATGCCCGACCACTGCCATCCGAACGAAAAGGGGTATGCCGAGGTGTGGCTTCCCGCCGTCCTTCCGTACTTCAAGGAACTCTGCGGAAAATGAACGCCATGATAGCCGCCACCGTCTACTGCATTGTCGGATGCAACACGGGTTCGCCCGACAAGGACGCGCTCAAGGTTCTCGAGTGCGACACAGAAACTGGTGCCGCGAAGATCGTGCAGTCGGTCAACGGCTGCGAAGGAACGACATACTACCAGATCTCCAAGGACGGGAAGACGCTTTACTCCGCCGTCGGCGAGAAGCGCGATGAAAAGTCGCACGGCGCGCTCGTCAAGTTCGATCTCGAAGGTCACCGCATCGGCGAGATGACACGGCTCGCGGAACTTCCGTGCGAGACGCCGTGCCACATCGCGCTTTCGCCTGATGAAAGCGTCGTGTCGTTCGCGGCGTATTTGTCGGGGACTTATGGTTTTGCAGAGTTTAAAGTTGAAAGTGAAAAGTTCAAAGTTGAAGAGACGTCCACAACTTTGCACTTTCCACTTTGCACTTTGAACTCATCTGTGCTTCCCGACGATGCAGTGGGGCCGCGTCAGGATCGACAGAAAAAGGCGTACGCCCATCAGACGTTCTATGTGCCGGCAACCAAGGGGTCTGACCCCGCTGGTTGCCTTATGGGCGTGTGCGACCTTGGCTGCGACAGGGTGAACTTCTACGACTACAAGAAGCCGGGCGGACTTGATAAACCCGTCCTGACAATCAAGGCCGATCCTGGCGACGGTCCGCGTCACGCGATCTTCTCGAATGACGGCAAGTTCCTCTTTGTTGTGAACGAGTTGTCATCAACGGTTACGAGCTATGCGGTAGCCAAGGGGACGACAAATTTGGTAGGGGCGTCTTTCCAAGACGCCCGCGGACGGCTCGGAGAGCCGTCCCTACCATTCACTCGCATCGGGAAGTGGTCGATGTTGCCCGAGGGTTGCACGCTCAAGCCAGCGGAGACGAAGGCAGCGGCGATCAAACTCACAGCCGACGGCAAGCTTCTTATGGCGTCGAATCGCGGGCACGACTCAATCGCGTTCTATGCAGTGAATGGCGATGGCACGCTCACACTGAAGAATGTCGCGAAGCTGACAGGCAAGTTCCCGCGCGACTTTGAGCTTATGCCTGGCGAGAAGTTCATGGTCGTCGGGCACAAGATGTCGAACGAGATTCAGGTCTATGCGTTCAACCGTGAGAAGTGCGAGCTGACGCCTGTTGGCGAGCCGATTCCCTGCTGGCGCCCGCTGTGCTTCAAGTTCCTTAAATAAAAAAACAAGATTGGGAAGACAACAAACCTAAAGGCGGCAGTTTAGATTTTAACGCAGAGACGCGAAGACGCGAAGTGCGCAGAGAAAGATAGATACGGAGAAAACTTCAAAGAGCTACAATACTACTCTGCGTCTCTGCGACTCTGCGTTAAAAAACAATACCCCAGGCGAATAAATTATAATGACGCTGATAATACAGAACGGTTTGATTGTTGATGGCTCGGGGAAGCCCGGGTTCTACGGCGACGTCGTCATCGACGGCGACAAGATCGTCGATGTTGTCGGGGAACCTTCAACTTTCAACTTTCAACTTTCAACTTTTAACTCTATTGACGCCTCTGGTTGCATCGTAAGTCCGGGCTTCATTGATGCTCACGCGCACTCTGACGCATACCTCGTTCTCGAGCCAGACGCGCCGTCGAAAATCTCACAAGGCGTCACGACTGAAATAAACGGCCAGTGCGGCGGTTCGGTTGCGCCACGCTACGGCGAAGCTCGTCTCTCCAGTGACTGGGCAACTCTGCTCGGTTCTCGCCTCACCTGGCGCTCGCTCGCAGAATACCGCGCAGTCCTCGAAGCGGCGAAGCCGGCGATAAACACAATTCAGTTTGTCGGTCACAACACTCTCCGCTCTTCCGTCGTCGGCTATGCCGGACGCGCAGCAACGAGTGATGAGCTAAAGGAGATGCAGCGTCTTCTCGCTGAGTCGCTTGACGCCGGCGGTTGGGGTCTCACGACTGGGCTCATCTACCAGCCGGGAAAATACTCTACCCCCGAAGAAGTCGTTGCTCTCGCAAAGGTCGCCGCGGAGCGCGGCGGATTCTACGCGACGCACATGCGCTCCGAGGGTGACAGGATTCTCGAGGCGATTGACGAAGTGATCGACCTTGTGCGCGCGACTGGAATACGTGCGGAGATCTCGCACCTCAAGACGAGCGGCAAGCGCAACTGGCACAAGATCGACGCAGTCCTGGAGAAAATCGAGACCGCGATTGGCGAAGGACTTCTTCTTGGAAGCGACCGCTATCCGTTTTGCGCGGCGGGAACTGATCTCGACATTGTTCTTCCCGACTGGGCACAAGAAGGCGCCGCGCTCGCAGAGATGGCGCGATTTGCAGATCCCGCGACGAGGGCGAAGATTGTCGCAGAGATCAATGCTTCAGACCGCGACTGGTCGACGGTAATGATCGGTGGAACATGGAGCGATGCGACAAAGCCATTAAGCGGCAAAACCGTCACCGAAATCCTGTCCCAACCGTCCCAGATGTCCCAGTTGTCCCAGACAATTTCGTCTCCTGGCGAACTAATCTGCCGCATTCTCGAACTTGACGGCTGCAAGACTGGCGCGTTCTTCTTTGGGATGAGCGAAGACAACCTCGACAAAATTCTTTCTCGTCCGTGGATCGTTCCCGGGAGCGACGCGTCTCTTCGTGCGCCGTGGGGACCGTTGGGCGCGGACCATCCGCATCCTCGCGCATACGGCACGATGCCGGAGTTCTACCGCCGCGTGCGCGCGCTCGGCGTTTCGCGCGAAGAGGCGATTGCGCGCATGACTTCCGTTCCCGCGCGGCGCTTTGGCATCGCGCATCGCGGCGTGATTGAGAAGGGCGCGTTTGCCGACATCGCGATCTGGAAGGAAGAGGAGTTCTCTTCGTCGGCGACATACGTCGAGCCGCACAAGTTCTCTCGCGGAGTGAAAGCCGTCCTTGTGAACGGCGCGGTGTCGTATGCTGACGGAAAGTTCTCCGCCAATAGAACTGGAAGATTCTTGGAGAGGATATAACGTAAGTATGCTTTCCCTTCTTGCCAAGCATGTTGTCTCTTCTTCGCTGGCTTTCTTCGGCTCGCTTTTCGCTTTGCTTTCGCTTGCCGCGCTTCTTCGTATTTGCCGCCGTCCGATAGTAAAGCTGCCCGCCTCGACTCTCGTCGTGCTATCCATTTTTGCGGTTATATCGGCCAGTGTCGCCGACAAGACGCGCTCTGGCACGCAATTCCCTTCTCGTCAGGCGCCTGGCAACTTCATTGCCGATCTTGACATTGGGGAACTCGGCGAGATACCGCCTGCATCGAACCTCTGCATCTCCGCGATCTTGCGTGGTACGAATTCAACCGACATTCTCATATCATTGCCATACGACCGTAGGCCGGTCGGCGAGAAGGTTGATGTGTATGCTGCGACAGACCTTACGCTTTGGGATTGGATCAAGCCATATTCGTTTGACGTTTCTTCTGTTGTGAGCAATATTCTCGTCTCTGTGACTGACGATTCCGTTTCTACGAACGGAGTGTTGCCAATGTCTTTCTATTCAGTTGGTGATGCGGCGGACAGCGATTGCGACGGCGCACCAGATTCCGACGAGCGGTTTCTTTCGCGGACGGATCCTTCGCAACCCGACACGGACGCCGACGGGTTTAACGACGGCTGGGAAATTGCCCATGCGTCACTCGGTTACGATCCCCTCGCAGCCGATACCAACGGCTTGCTTGCCGCGTCCGCCGACCTTGACGGTGACGGGCTGACGAACGCGGATGAGGCCATGTTGGGAACCGATCTATCAGATGCAGACGGCGATACCGACGATGACGGAGTGCCTGATGCGCAGGAAGTCCCTGTCGCGGCACTTCGTGCCCAAGTCGGACTTCTTGCCGCGCAGTTCCTGATGTCGCCCAATCCAAGCCCAAGCGCATGGAATCTCCTGCCCGCCCTTGCGGGCGTTACAAACCCGAATTCGGGAAATAACTCCGACTATGTCGCGATAGGATTCTTCTTCGGGGATCCGAGCTCAAGCCATTCCGAGAAATACTGCCTTGTTGTCTCGCCTCGTCCGGGGTCGGGTCTTGGCATCGCGCCAGAGACGCAGACCTCGTTAAACGAGAGCTATGGTGTCTGTGACATGAAACTCATGTTTCTGAAAAAAGGCTGGAAGTACGACGTGACTCTGAGGCATGCGGCCACGAACATTTCTCCAGCAAGCGACAAAGATCCCGACTATGCGCTTCTCGGTGCGTATGGTGATGCCGCCGTCAGCTTTTCCGATCCTGATGGACTCTTCGGTGTAGTGAGCGTTACGGATAATGTCTTTACAGGGAACGGCAAGACTGCGACGATCACGGTGATGCCCGACACCGCTTGCGACTTGGTCATCGACAATAGGAAGTCGAGTGTAATTCTATACCACAACGGCTATTATGATGGAGTTCTTACTGGTTATCACGCGCCTATGTCGACAACAGTCCAAATATCCGCCAAGTGCCTTTCTCCTGTCGGTGGAGAGTTGACATTGAGAGATGAGTCCGATTCCGATGTCGGTATCTATTCCGATTCCGGGTGTGAAAATGCGGTTTCGCTTCCGTTCTCCTGGACGGCATCAACGGCAGAAGAACGAATATTTTACGCGAAAAGCATCGTCCACAGTTCGCAGAAGGATGATGTCGTGTTTACGCTTTCGTGTACGGCGTGCGATGTATCGAATGTATCCACGGCAAAACTTACGGTCGTGGAAGTCAGTTCGCAAGCGATCTCACCACAGCCGGCTAATCGCTCGCGGCATGTCTTTGGCGTTTGCGAGGAGGCAAAGATTCGGCAGTTTCCTTCTGAACCAAAGATGTATTGTGCAAAGTTTCTGAGCGGGGGTGGGGCGGTAGAAGACAATGATGGCGGCTGGAGTCTGATATGTCCGCAGATAGGAACATCTTTTTCGGTGGAATGCATTACTGACTTGAGCGATGAAATGCTTGTGCTTTCATATTCGACAGTCTTGCCAGAGCAGATTAGGGGCGAATCGCCACATGCGCCGACATCGCAAGAATACAGCGATCACAACAAGTCTCCATTGTCAAGCGGGGAGGCGGGAGTCGTTATGATGATGAATGGGCGGGTCAATCCTTGCAATGTCTCCTTCTATCGCTTGTTTGTCTATGAAGGCGTTGTTGGGACTTCAGAAAGGTCTGGATGTTTTCTTGACTATACCACATTTCCCGAAGCGAACTATGAGCACAGTATTGCCAACGGTGCCTGCGCGAATCCATATCTTGAAGCATCGGCTGTCGGGTATGACAACACGACCGACAATCCAGATTTTGCCGGGACATTTGTTGGTTGCTTAAGCGCATATTCTCCCGGAAGTTTCAGTTTGGGGATTCCTGTCTATTGGTATTGTAATGACAGTACGTCGCCAACCGCATTCCCTGTTCCCAATACGCAGACGACATGGCTCTACTCGAATGGAACTGTGCGCATCAGTAAATGTGGTGTAACATGGGAACGTGATCTTGACGGAACAGAGCGACAAATCCAGGAGGATTGAAACATGAAGATATTAGTGACCATAGCAAGTATTCTTTGTGCGGCGATGCTTTGGGGGGATGCATTGCCGACGAACGAGGAAATCAACCAAACATTTCAGACGGCAACCGGCTACGAGCAGATAAATGGGCAATTGCATACGGCATTGACAAATACTAAGTATTCAACGGAGTTTCTTGATTCTGAAATAGCGCGTGTTCGGCTATGCATTATGACAAATGCATTCTGCAGACGCGTTGCGACAAATGCGCCCGCGGTGATGGTAAATGAGTTTTCTGCCAAACGACGTTTGCTCGGCTGGGTGTTTTCTGCTAAGGCCGTGAAGAACGACATAAATGCCTTGAACTACTGTGCAGACTACATAAACATGATTCGTCCTATTTCGACAAACGACTTCGCATCCGAGTATGCACAGTATCACGCGGCTACAAATATGCAGGCGTTCTGGATGAAGTGGAAGCCAATACAGCACTACAATTTCCGCATCCCGATGTATCGCTTTTCAGTATTGGAGGAGTTCTGGTATCCGATCGCACATTACCAGAAGTCGCTTCCCGAGGCCGAGATCCCCGCCTTTAGGTCAAATATCGTGATGCGTGCAGGGTTGTCTCAGGAAGAGGCAGAAAAGCTGTTCGACCCAGAGGACTGGTTTTTCAAACCCGTTCCATCACCACAAGAATGACTTCAGCGAAAAGATTTGCGACATTCCCTTTGGCGTCATAGCCGTCACTCCTGGCCGCTCGCTAGAAGAGGCGTATTTGGGGAAATGAATACGGGTCTTAGTCGGCGGTGGCCGAAGACTCCCCCTGAATTTGGGGTCAGGCCCCGTCAAACCCTTGATTTTACGGCCTATCGTGGGGTCTGTCCCCAAAATTGACCTTGCTGCAAGGGTAGGGTCAAATTACCTAACGGTTGACGGAGTGCGAAAAATTTTGCTATAATTCTTTCGAAAAATTTGGAGAATAATTATGCCACAGATAAAGCCAGTATCAGAACTTCGGAATTACCCAGATGTTCTTAAGAATGTCAAGGTGGGGCATCCTGTTTATCTGACGAAAAATGGAACAGGTCGTTATGTCCTTATCGACATTGAGGATTATACTGTTGTTGAGGCGGCGGGAAGGTTGAGTTTTGAGCTTATGCGGGGGCGCACTTCTGGCGAAACCGACGGATGGATTTCAAAGGAGAATATGAGGGCGCATTTTGGAGAACGAGCCAATGCCTAATCGCATCCTTGTATATTCGCCTTTGTCAAGGCGTGACTTGGACGAGATATTCGATTACATTTCGCGCGAATTGGAAAATCCGGTTGCAGCACATGAGACAGTTAATGCAATCTTGGATGGAAGCGAGTCATTAGAGGGATTCCCATTTGTGGGTAGTCTTGTAGAGGGAATACCTTTCTTGAATGAAGAATATCGCTTTCTTACAGTTCGCAATTACTTGATATTCTATCGAGTTACGGATACTCAGATCTTTGTGGATAGGATTCTATACAAGAAACGAGACTATGGCCAATTGTTGGGTTTGTAATTCCTAAGTACAATACAACACCCGCAGCAGAAATTACGAAGACTTTCTAGGAGAATCAGCACATGAAAAATTTAGTACTCCTAATTCTCGTGTTCGTCGCGGTGGTTGCGAAGGCTGCCACGACAAACCTTACCGGCGTCGTCACTTTTGAGCGCGGCGACCTGTCGTTCTTCTTCATCGACGACGCGGTGGGCTCGCATTGGCGCGTGCAAGGCGGAAAGGGCTCGCCTGCGGTGAAGATCGGCGACCTCATCCATGTCGAGGGCGAGCGCGAACAGACTTCGAAGCGCCGCGTCGCCGACGCGACTATCACCGTCGAGGGACATGCCGAGGCCGCCATACCTCCGCCGTTCGAAACCGGCATCGCAGATCTCTTCGCACGTCTTATGCCGTTCGGCAACACCGACCTCTACGGCAGCGTTGTCGTGACCGAGGGACTTCTGCGCGACATCAACCGCCGCCAGACTACGACGCAGCTTTTAGTTGGCGAGGGAGAATGCAACTTGCAAGTCGAGATTCCCTGGGCGCTCGAAGAGGCGCTTCCCGCGAATCTCGTGCTGGGCGCGACCGTGCGCGTGAAGGGCGTTCTCACATGGACGTCCATCGAGAACTACGAAGAGGGGATCTTCGGCCGCATAGAGAACATAGAGCTGATTCCCCCGACGCCCGAGTCGGTCGAGGTCATTCGCCGCGCGCCTTTCTGGACGGTGGGGCGGCTTCTCTTCATCTTGATGTGGGTGTGTTTCCTCGCGGCGGCGCTCGCCGTGTGGACGCTTACGCTGCGGCGGATGGTTGCGCGGCGCACGCAGGAACTCGCCGAGTCGGTGCGCCAGCGTGAGCGCGTCAAGATCGAGGCCGACGCCGCGCGCCGCGAACGGTTGCGCCTCGCCGCCGATCTCCACGACGGCTTCCAACAGTATCTCGCCGGCGCGACGTTCCGGCTCAAGGCGGCGATGAACTATCTGCCCGAGGGCGCCGACGAATCCAGGGCGCAGCTTGAGAAGGTGAACGACGCCCTGAAGCACACGCAGTCGGGATTGCGGTCGACGCTCTGGGCGATGAACGAGGAAAGCGAGGGCCCGGAGTCGCTTATCGAGCTTATCCAGTTTGTCGCGCGCCGGCTTTCGCAGTGGGAGGGGATTGTCGAGATCTTGAGCGAGGGCGAGGAGCGCAAGATTGCGCACAATTTCGCGGGCACGATACTCCTTATTCTGCAGGAGGCGGTTGGCAATGCAATCGACCGTGGTCACGCGAAGAGCGTCAAGGTTCGAATCGTGTTTGGCGAGAAGGGGCTTGCGATGACGGTTGCGGACGATGGCTCGGGGTTTGACACGGCGGCGGCGCGAAAGGAGGGGCACTACGGGCTTTCTGGCATGGAGCGTCGCACGGCGGAGCTGGGCGGTAAGATAACGATATCGAGCAAGATCGGCGAAGGAACGACGGTCAGGATTGCGCTACCGCTATAGGCGGCGGTGTCCGAAGGCTTCTCCCCAAAATCCCCCAAATCGTTCACTCCTGTCATCTACTGTTCTTTGTGGCTGATTTTTGTTTTTAGCCACAAAGTACAGGAGAAACAGGAGAGGTATTTGCCCTCCATTCTCCAACTCCAACTCTTCTCTCCAACTCCTACCGCTCGGCGAATACGCCGTATCCGCTCGCTCGGACCTTCGCTCCACCGCCGACTCCTAACCCTCCAACTCTGAACTCCAACTTCTGACCCCTGACCCCTGCGTACTGACTGCTGACTCCTGACTCCTGACCCCTGACCCCTGACTCCAACTCCTCCTCCCCCCTATTGACTAGTATTTGGGATTATGAGATAATATGCATGTTTCGTAAATGCAATTACTAAAATTGCGCTACGAAAAGTATGTCTAATTATGAGGTGGGTGTATGACGGCAGAGCAGATGCAGGAATTATTTGAAACGTCAGATCGACTTGTAAGCCAAGTCACGCTTGGCTTTCATCGCTATTTATACAACGAGATTGACTGGCGTGATAGGTTGATTTGCATCATGGGGGCGCGAGGAACCGGTAAGACAACTCTGATGCGGCAGCGCATACGCGAGGCCTTTGGAACAGGAAGTGAGAAAGCCGTCTATCTAAGTCTTGATGACTTCTGGTTCTCGCAGTACAGTGTCAAAGACGCTGTTGGCTACCTTTATACCCATGGATACACGCATGTCTTCATTGACGAGGTGCATCACTTCTGCAAAGAATGGCAACAGCTGATAAAGAACCTCTACGACCAGTTTCCGACAATGAACTTTGTCTATAGCGGCTCGTCCATGCTGAAGCTCGAAAGCGGCAAGGCCGATCTGTCCCGCAGGCAGGCAGTATATAGGCTGCGAGGGCTATCATTCAGGGAATACCTGACGTTCGAGAAGGTTATGAACCATCGTGTCGTTACACTTGACGAGCTCGTGGTCGGTCACCGGGACTTGGCATCCGCCGTGGTGGAAAAGACAAAGGTACTTCCGCACTTCGAGAGATACCAGCGCATAGGGTTCTATCCGTTCTACGCGGAATCGCACGCGCAATACTATGACCGATTGCTTGCCACCGTAAGGAAGGTTCTCGAGTCCGACTATCCTTCGGTCGAGGATGTTTCGCAAGAGACGATCAGGACGACGAAAAAGATGCTGAAGGTGCTTGCAGCGTCTACGCCTCAGACGCCAAACATGAGCGAGCTCTATCGGGAGCTCGGCACGGAACGCAACCAGGGGCTTAAGATGTTGAATGCCCTTGACCGCGCCGGACTTCTTGCGCTAGTTCCTCGGAAGGGGGCGAAGCTCGGCAACCTCTCCCGGCCAGAGAAGATATACTGCGACAACACAAACTTGATGTACGCGCTCGTCCCGCAAGTTGACTCGGGTGTGCGCCGAGAGACATATTTCTTCAATCAAGTCAGGAAAGACCATGAAATAAGTTTCGCGGGAGTTGGGGACTTCTGCGTTGATGGAAAGTATGTTTTCGAGGTTGGCGGCAAGGGTAAGGGCTTTACGCAGATAAAGGACATTCCAAACAGCTATGTGGTGAATGACGACACTGAAATCGGCATTGGCAACAAAATACCCCTTTGGCTCTTTGGCTTTTTGTATTAAGGACGGGACTCCGTCAGAGCCCTAAAATTGGGGACAGGCCCCGTCAGACCCTTGATTTTATTGGCTATCGTGGGGTCTGTCCCCAAAAAAGGAGGTCGTCGGCGGTGGCCGAGGGCTTCGCTCTCCAACTCCAACTCTGAACTCCAACTTCTGACCCCTGACCCCTGCCCCCACTCTCCAACTCCAACTCTGAACTCCAACTTCTGACCCCTGACCCCTGACTCCTGACCCCTAAAAAATTGCCCCTTGCCAAGGAGGAGAAAGCTTTGGTATACTAACGAGCGGTTGGCAACCAAGTGGTTGGCAACGGGACAGTTGTGATGTGGGGAGGTGGGTATGAAATTTTATGGTCGAGAGAAAGAAATTGGTGAGTTAAGAAAGCAACGCGATATTTCGCGCAAGTTTGCGCGGTTTACCGTGGTGACGGGACGTCGTCGTATTGGGAAGACACAACTAATCCGCCAAGCATTTGACGATGGTGCTTCCCCATACGTTCACCTTGTCATCACTAAAAAAACAGAGAAGGTTCAATGTGAAAACCACCAACGCGAGGCCGAGCGAGCCCTTGGCATCGCGATAAGAGGTCGCTGCGAGCGTTTTGCTGATCTCTTTGAGGATTTGATTAAAGAATCGGTGTCGCGTTCCTTTACGCTCGTGCTCGACGAGTTCCAGGAATTTGATCAGGTTGATGACTCGATCTATGCTGAGATGGCAGGAGTCTGGGATCGATACCATTCTGATTCAAAGATAAACCTTGTCGTCTGCGGAAGCGTCAACCGATTGATGAACAAGATTTTTTTTGATGACTCCCAGCCGCTCTACGGCCGAAATACAGGACGACTTGACGTTGTTGCGTTCGAGACGTCTGTGCTTAAGAATATACTCTTCGATTTTAGTCCTCATTATTCAAATGAGGATCTTCTCGCGCTATGGGCCATTTCGGGCGGTGTTCCCCGCTATGTCGAGTTGCTGATGGAAAGCGGGGCTACGACTCGCGACGCCATGATTGACACCGTGTTTGGCGGCATAACGTCCTTCATTGACGAAGGCCGCACGATCCTTGCTGACGAGTTTGGCAAGGAATATGGCACCTACTTTACAATCCTTGCCGCAATCGCATCGGGGCGAACGACATACGCGCAGATCGTCAACGAAGTTGGAATGGAAGTGGGGGGATATCTGACGCGGCTTGAGACACAGTATGGCCTTATTGCCAAGAGGCGCCCGCTGTTCGAGAAAACGGCGAACAAGAACTGCGTCTACCAGATCAACGACTGCTTCTTCCGCTTTTGGTTCAGGTTTGTGTTCGGGTATTCCGATATGATCGAACTGAAGCGGCTCGATGATTTGCGTGTCATCGTCAAACGCGACTTCAGCACTTTTGCCGGTTATGCGCTGGAAAGGTACTTTCACTGGAAGTTCGCCGCAGAGTCGCACTATCGCAAGATCGCCGGGTGGTGGGATAGAAAGGGTGAAAACGAGATCGATATCGTCTGCGAGGATGCCAGGGATGGGCGGCTTGATTTCTACGAGGTCAAGACCGATGCAGAGAGGTTGAATATGGGGGCGCTCAATAAAAAGGTGGAGGCGTTCTTCACAAAGAATCCCGCAGAAAGAGCCAAGCTCGGCCGCGTACTTGGAATTTCATGCAAGGATATGTGACCCCTGACCCCTGCCTCCAACTCCAACTCTGACCTCCAACTCCTAAAAACCACTTCCACATGTGGGTGAATTTTGGAGGAAGTGCGCCATTGACTTATGTGCGCCAATGGTGTATAATGTACGCATGATTTTTGTTGAGACAAAGGTTTTTACGCGGCGCATTCTTGATGCAATGAGCGATGACGAGTATGCAAGTCTGCAAAGTCATCTTGCTGACCATCCAGATTCGGGCGCAATGATTCCTGGAGCAGGCGGCGTAAGAAAAATAAGATGGGTTGGCTCTGGACGCGGAAAACGAGGTGGCGCACGCTTGATCTATTATTGGAATTTCGGTGATAAAATATTGATGTTATACGTGTACTTAAAGAATGAGCGCGATAACTTAACAGAAGAACAGAAACGATTGATGAAGCAAATTGCTGAGGAGTATAAACATGAATAAGAAAAACTTTGACTTGCTTATGCAAAGCATGCGCGAGGGTTCAGAGATTCTTAATGGAACTCGCGAGCCCTCTCGTCGATTTGTTGTCGAAAAGAAAGAGGATGTGCAACAAGTTCGGCAGGCATTTCATCTAAGTCAAAACACTTTCGCCAAATTTATGGGGGTTAGTGTTGGAACGCTACGAAATTGGGAGCAGGGGCGTCGTCGTCCAAGTGGTGCGGCACGTGTTCTTCTGCGGATTGCTATTCGTCGGCCGCAGTTGTTCGCAGAGGCGGTCGATGAGGAGTGCCGTGACAGTGCAATGGCATAAGATAAACAAATCCCGCGGCAGAAACGCCGCGGGTTTTGTTGTGGGGGGAGTTGGAGAGGGGTAATAGCCGTGTAGAACGCGTAGAGGGGAGGAATAAACTCGGGGACCCCGCAAAACCCTTGATTTTATTGGCTATCGTGGGGTCTGTCCCCAAAAATAAATCGAGCGTGGATGCTATGGGGTCTTGTGCGCCAAATTACCTAACGAAAATGCGCCAAATTACCTAACGAAAACGCGCCAAATTACCTAGCGGTTGACGGGGTATGATGATTTTTGCTATAATTTCCCCGTTATGGCGAAATATCGAAAAAGAGTGGCCGATGCACTTTTGGCAGAGAAGTTGTCCTATATGGGTGCTGTTTTGGTGCAGGGACCAAAATGGTGCGGTAAGACTACTACATCACGTCAGGCAGTGAAAAGCGAGGTCTCTTTAGAAGACTCGGTAAAAGGAAGTGCCAATCGACTTCTCGCGCAAACTCGCCCAGATAAGTTGCTGGAAGGGGCGACGCCGCGTCTTATTGACGAATGGCAAGAAGGTCCGCTAATATGGGATGCTGTGCGCTCCGCGGTTGATAAAGGCGGCAGAGGGCTCTTTGTCCTTACGGGAAGCGCGGTGCCACCCGAAATCGACGAAGGGTCTGAAGACCGTGTGCCGAGACATACCGGCACGGGACGAATAGCGCGACTTACCATGCGGCCGATGAGCTTGTGGGAAAGCGGTGAATCGACGGGCGAAGTGTCGATGCAGCGTGTTTTCTCGGGGGAAGATGTAACTGGTGCGAAAAGCACTCTCGAACTGGAGGACGTTTGCGAACTCGTCTGCCGCGGTGGATGGCCGGGGGCGCTTGGCTTGTCTGGAAGGGCGGCGCGTGGTCCGGCCAAGGAATATTTTGCGGCGATAGCCGAAAGCGACATTTCCAGAGTCGACAAAAAGCTCAGAGACCCCGAGCGTGTGCAACGGCTCATGCGTAGTCTTGCGCGGCTACAGGGCACCCAGTCGTCTGCGTCCGGAATTTGCGAGGACATGAAGGCGAATGACACAGACACGCTGACTGAAGACACCGTATACTCTTATCTCAAGGCATTGCGCAGAATCTTCGTCACGGAGGACATGCGCGCCTGGTGTCCAAATTTGAGATGCAAGACGCCGCTTCGCACCACCGACACGCGGTATTACACCGATCCGTCGATTGCCGCGGCCGCCATGGGTGTAGGACCGGGCGACCTGATGAACGACCTTACGACTTTTGGTTTTTTCTTTGAGACACTTGCCGTCCGGGATCTCCGCACCATAGCCGATGCACTTGGCGGTTCGCTTCTGCACTACTTGGACAAGAGCGGACTTGAATGCGATGCTGTCTTGAGGCTGGAGAACGGCTCTTACGGACTCATTGAAATCAAGACCGGTGGCGAGACGTTGATCGAAAAAGGCGTCAAGACACTTGACGCGCTGTCCGCGAAGATCGACACTACGCGCATGCCCTCGCCATCGTTTCGCATGGTTCTTGTCGCAGACGGGGACTTTGCCTATCGCCGTGAGGATGGCATCATAGTTTGCCCTATCGGTGCACTCAGACCCTAAACCAGGGGACAGACCCCGTAAGATCCTTGATTTTATTGGCTATCGTGGGGTCTGTCCCCCAAAAAGGAGGTCGTCGGCGGTGGCCGAGGGCTTCGCCCTCCAACTCCAACTCTGAACTCCAACTTCTGGCCCCTGCCTCCTAAAACCACTTCCCCCAAGTGGGTGAAAATTTTTTCATTTTCCCCCTTGCGGGAAAGGAAAAGAATTTGGTAAAATATGCGTTGACGAAGACAGACGTCTGAGTCACCGTGATGCGGGGGGATGTCCTCGCCTTGAGCGATGGGAGAAATCTCATCGCTTTTGTTGTATTTTGGAAAGATAAGGAAGTATGAAGCCGAGGACACTTAGTGTATACATTCCTGAGTGTTGTCCATGTAAGGTTGAGATGGTGCAAGGTGTTCGGCAGGAAAATTGCCGGATGCTTCAGGTGGCGGATTTCATTTGCACGGTTAGCCTGATCAGGCATCGTCTAAAGGAAGGCTTGCCCTTTAATCTTTCCGAGAAGAAGTTCTTTGGATCACCTCGCATCTTTGAGCGCAACGTCTTTCGCAAGGTCAAAGCAAAAGAGATTTGATACTACCCAAGCCCCCTGCCCCCTGACCCCTGACTCCTGACCCCTAAAAGTACTTCCCCCATGTGGGTGAAAATTTTTTAAAATTCCCCCTTGCGGGGGAGAAGAGAATTTGGTATTATACGTGGTGTTTGGGAAAAATGTACACGCAAATTTCAAAGACAAATAGGGAGTAACAAAATGAAAAAACTAATGACAGTCGTATCCGTTGCGGCGACGCTCCTCGCGTTCGGCGCTGTCAATGGTGATGAAGTCCGAACGTTTACAAATACGGGCTTTGAGGATGATCCTCCATACAAGGCGGGCGAGTTGCTCAGCACGACAAACGACGATGCTGGCAGGACTTCGATTGACGGTGACTTTGCCGCCACGTGGGTCGCATTGCCTGAAGAAGAAGTGGTGGAACACGAGATTCGTGCCTACGGCGAAAACGATCCCGCGCCCGATGGCGGCGAAAATCAGTATCTCCATGTCGAGTCGTCTAACACGTCGACTTTGCTCCAGCGCTATGTGCAGCCGGGTGGGGCGGCCGCCCCCATCGGCGATGGCATCTATCTTGACACTCTCGTCAAGTTCTCGCCTGCCGACAAGCTTTTTGAGGCGAGCGATATCACGACCGGCGACAAGATCGCGATTACCTACGTCGGGGAGGATCCTACCGAGGTTGCGAATCCGATAAGCAACATTGTCGTGTGCGCCGGCTATGTTGACGGCTCGACGATTGTCCCGACCAACTATGTGATGAACCTTCCCGACAACGCCGACTTTGACGTTAACGCGTGGCACCGTCTTACTGTTCGCTCGATTGCGAACGTCGGCTCCACCGTTGCGCCCGTTGGCTTCGCGATCTATATTGACAGTAATCCCAAGCCGCTGACTTATGCGAGCGACGTTGCCGCTGGTGATTCCGCTTATGTGGGGTCTCTTAACGCGGCTGTCCAGACATACCTCTACAACGGTGAAAAGCATGCGCTTCTGCCGAGCCTTGTCGCGAATGGCGGCACTGATTTCGATAAGCTCACGACTGTTGGCTTCAAGGGGTCGGGTTGTGTCGATAATCTCGCGTTCAAGGCTGATCCTGGCTTTATTGAAGAAGGAACGGCGGTGGAAATCGCGTGGGACGAGGGTGTCGCGACATATACTGTTGTTGACAGCGCGAACAATACCCTCGTTGACGGCGCGGCCACTGGTGGAACCGAGGGTTCCACGAATCTTCTGCTTGAGGTCGGCATTACATACCTGACCGTCATTGCAACGTATGGTACTGGCTACGAGGCTGACACCTGGACTGTGACGGGCGACGGTGCGGCGATTTCTGGCGGCACGTTCACGGTTGCCGAGGGCGCGAAGCTTAACATCAACTCGATGACACCTAAGTTTGACGTCGGCGGTGTCCACTACGGAACCTTCGCTGATGCTCTTGCTGTTGCGGTTGCGGCTGGCACGTCTGCGGAACCTGCGACAATCAAGTTGCTGGCAAATGTGGGCGATGCAATCTCCTTTACAGAGGGCTATCTTGTACTTGACTTGAATGGAAAGTCCATTAAGGCAGAAGAAGGAGCTTACTCCGTAGCTAACATGGGTGCTACATTGTCCATTATAGACACTGCTACTGGTGGATCTATAAATGTTCCATATGGTGAAGATGGATATGGCGCATTGCTTGTCTATGGCGATACTGCCCAGACAACGGTTAATGCGGGAATATTCAATGGCTTGATTTCTGTGACTGGGCAGACCGAGGTTTCGCCCGAAACAATTCTTGTTATCAATGCAGGAACATTCTTAGATGAGGACTATGATCCTGAAGAAGAAGAATCAGCGTTCTATCTTAAGAATTACCTTGGTGACGGGGTCGGTGAGCCGGTCTACAATGCTGAAACTAAGTACTTCACGGTCGGTGGTGGCGAGCCTCCTGCGCCGACGACATACGAGCTGAGGATCCCGGCGGTTACGGGCGCATCTGCGACTGTTACTGACAAGGCAACGAGCAGTGTGATTGCTGACCTTACGGCGATTGAGGATGGCACGGTTGTGACGGTGACTTGGACGCCTGAGTCTGGCTACAAGATCACGGCAGGTGACACCGAGGAAATCACGATGGATGACAACCAGACTGCGACCGCGCCTACGGTTGTAGCCATCACGTACGCGACGCTAACCATCACGCCCGTCGCTAACTGCACGATCATCGTCTCGAATGCGACGGCGGAAGTCGCTACAGGCGCGACGTTCGATGTCGATGATGCTGTTGAGCTCACGGTCTACCGTACGCCTGCTGAAGGCTATGAGCTTGATAACTGCGCTGCGACTGAAACCATCACGATGGATCAGGATCAGACGGTCACGGCGGCTGTGAAGCAGTCGGGAGGCGACTATCCGAGCTACATTGATGGCGAAGACACGGAAGCCCAGGGCAAGTACGACACGTGGAAGAGCTACGTGGAGGGAGCGTCCGAGACGGTTGGCGATGGCGAGGCGCTTGAGGAAGCGTACCTCCTGAACTGCAAGCCCAGTGAGGTCGCAGCGGCGAAGGCGGCGTTCAAGTTCACTTCGATTAGCTACGATTCCACGCAGTCGAAGTGGGTCACGCCGACGACGACGAGCTATAACAATCGCGACTACAATGGCGAGGTTGTTGTGAAGCAGTACTCCGACGTCGGTTGCACGACAGAGAGCTCGACTGGTACGTTCTTCAAGGCGGTGCTCCAGTAAAGAGATCGCTGAGGAGCGAAAAACAAAGCCCGCGGCAGAAACGCCGCGGGTTTTTGTTTTGGGGGGCTATTGACAGTGATGCATTATTGTGCCATAATATGATGCATAAAAATGATGCAAGGAGGGTGTCATGGATGTTGCGGCACTTACATTTCGAGCAGAGAAAGATTTTATTGAGGCCATTCGTGCCTATTCTGCAAAGAGAGGACAGAGCGTAAACGCCGCGCTAAAGGAAATTATTGCGCCTGTGGTGGGATTCGTCAGACGCCGTTCGTCGTCAATGCCGCAGAATAATCTTGCGAGATTCTGCGGAGCCCTGAAAGATGTCGACTGCAAGGAGCTTGAGGAGAGCCAGAAGGCGTTTTCGACAATCGACGAGGAAATGTGGAAATGAAATCTCTCCTTCTTGATACGAATGTCCTCATAAGGTTTCTTCGCGGAGATGACCGGATAGCGAAGAATATTGCGGGGTATGCGACGGTCGTTGTACCGACAATCGTTATCGGCGAGTATAAGGCCGGGGCAGATCCCGATACCAATGCTGGGCGCATTCAGCTTTCTATGCTGGATTCATTTCTGGAGGATGAGGCGGTGAAGGTTGTAGAGATGTCCGAGGACATAGCAGATGCCTATGCCCGCATCTTCAGGGTCCTCAAGAAGAACGGAACGCCAATACCGCAGAATGATTTGTGGATTGCTGCATGTGCGATCGCGAAGGGGGCAGTGGTGTATTCGTTAGATACCCACTTTTCCAATGTTCCATTGCTGGAGAGAGTTGTTGGCTAACATGCCCGCGGCAGAAACGCCGCGGTTCGTGGTCGCGCGTCAGCGCCTGTGGTTTTAGCTGTGTAGAACGCGTAGAGCGTGTATGGGGAAACAACTGTTGTTTATGTTGTTTCCAATAGAACCCTGCGGGGGATTGACAAGGATGCTAAATAATGCCATAATATCCTCGTTTTCAAAACGGCCATTTTCAAAACGGCCATTTTCAAAACGGCCATTTTCAAAACGTCGTATCTGCCCGAAGGTCGCGCCATACTCGCCGAGGAGTTCGGCCCAGATTACGGCGTATACTTCACAATTCTTTCGGCCATAGCTTCTGGTGCTACGACTACTGCGGAGTTGAAGAACATTATTGGCGTGGACGTCAATGGCTATCTCACCAAACTTGAAGAGCAATATCAGTTAGTATCGAAGAAGCAGCCGATTTTCGATAAGCCGACGGGGAAGAACTGCCATTACCAGATCGACGACTGCTTTTTCCGGTTCTGGTTTCGCTTTGTCTTCAAGTACAGGGGCTATATCGAGCTTGAGCGGTACGAACAGCTACGTGAAATTGCATTGCGGGATTTCGACGTGTTTAGTGGCTATGCCTTAGAGCGCTATTTTCACTGGAAGTTCACCGAGACGACGTCGTATGCCAAGATGGGTGCCTGGTGGGATCGTAAGGGATCCGAAGAGATTGATTTGGTGTGCGAAGACGAGCTTGGCGGTGAAATTGCATTTTTCGAGGTCAAGACGAATCCAGGACGATACAGTGACGCGAAGCTTAGGGAGAAGATCGAGAAGTTTTTTGAGAAGAATCCCGAGAAGCGCAATCTTAGGCAGAAGTCCGGGCTTCTGTCTATTGCGGATATGTAGGGCGTGTAGAGGGTTGGGAAACGGTGTTTGCGCTGGCGCGCGACCACGAACCCTGCGAACGTCGCGTTGCCTTGTGGCAACATTCGGCAGTGTCGCCGCGACATGGCTTGAGGCGATGCCTCGCCAGTCGCGCCACCACCGCCGCCCCTGCGGGCGCGCCGTCCGCAGGACACGAACACGGGCCTAAAGCCCGACACGAAATGACACGAAAAATTCCTTTCTGTGGCGGCAACTCATTGATGCGACTGATTTTGTGAGCTTTCGTGCGCCACGAAGGTGGCTTTCGTGTCGCGGGCATCTGACGCAGACCGAAGGTCGAGACGGCGCGGGGACGCCGCGCGAAGGTCGCTGCTACCGAAAAGGCAAAGAAACGTCAGAGAACTGCTAACGCGGCCTTCAAGCAGCGGCGTCGCCGCACTCGGCCCCTTGCGGCCCCTTCGGGGCTCGCGCGCACCCTCTTGCGACTTTGCTTCGCAAAGCTCCTCGCTTCGCTCGTCGGGGGACCTGACGGCTTCGCCGCAGGTGCATCTCGCGCTCGGGCAACCCGACGCCTTCGGCGCGGGCGAATGTCTCAAGCGGCTATGCCGCGCGTCAGATGCGCCGCGGTTCGTGGTCGCGCGGCAGCGCCTGTGGTTTTAGCCGTGTAGAACATGTAGAGCATGTAGAAAGGTTTTGGAAACAACTGGGACAACTTGTAAAAACAACTTCTTTACGCCGCGCAACAAGCGCAGCGATTCAAGTGCGCCGCGAGGTTTCGCGGCGAGATGAGGGGGCGTGGGCATGTTAGCCCGCACACCATGAAAAAGTTGTTTCAAATGTTGTTTATGTTGTTTCCAATAGAGCGCAAAAGGTACGACGAACGACGAACGGCGATTGACCGCGATATAGGAAATATGCTATACTATGTGTGTGAACAAAAATTGGACAGTTGAATACACTGATGAGTTTGAGACATGGTGGGTAGAACTTGCGGAAGGGATGCAAGACGATATCGACCGTGTCGTCATGCTTCTTGAAGAACATGGCCCGACGCTCGGCTTCCCGTATTCCTCTGCAATCAATGGCGCAAGGTTTGCAATGCGAGAGCTTCGCATCCAGAGCGACGGGCATCCCATAAGAATTCTGTATGCTTTTGATCCTGCTCGATCTGCTTTGTTGCTTATTGGAGGTGATAAGACTGGAAATGACCGGTGGTATATCGAAAATGTGCCCAAAGCGGAGCGTATATTTGAGGAACATCTAAAAGAAATAAAACAGGAGGACAAATCATGAGCGGACATCGTTCCTTCAATCGTTTGCGCGATAAGATGTCGCCAGAGCGCAGGGCGGCAAATGAAACTGCGGCTTCAGATATGAACCGCGAATATGTCTTGTCGCAGATTCGCCGCGAGCTTGGTGTCACGCAGGTGGAGGTTGCTGATCGCCTTCATATTGCCCAGCCGACATACGCGGCTTTTGAGAGAAGTGATAATCTGCGAATAGGAACATTGCAGAAAATTGTAAGCGCACTTGGCGGTATTCTAAAGCTTCAGATTGAAATAGGCGGCAAAGACTACCCGCTGCAGTTTTCAAATGCGTAAAAGAGAAGAATAAATCCCGCGGCAGAAACGCCGCGGGTTTTGTGATTTTAGCCGTGTAGAGGTGTAGAGCGTGTAGAGGGAAACAACTGGAACAACTTGTAAAAACAACTTCTTTACGCCGCGCAACAAGCGCGGGGATTCAAGAGCGCCGCGAGGCGGAACAATTCAACGTGGCCCACTTGCATCATTATAATGTTTTTGTTATAATCTCTGCATGACGGCAAACTGGCAAGTTGAATTCACGGATGAATTTGGTGAGTGGTGGCATTCGTTACCAAGTGAATCACGTGAAAAGATTTATAAGGTAGTTTCATTATTAGAGGAACATGGCCCGACATTGGGGTTTCCTTATTCATCAGACATAAAAGGATCTAATATCCCCATGCGAGAACTGCGTACCCAGCATGGCAAACATCCATATCGCGTTTTATACGCATTTGATCCCGAACGGACAGCAATTTTGCTAATAGGAGGAGATAAGTCTGGGGACGCACTTTGGTATGAGAGGATGGTTCCTTGGGCTGAGCAAATCTATAGACAGTATCTCAATGAAATATTGGAGGAAAAACAATGAGGCACAAATTTGCAGAACTGAAGGCGGAGTTTTCGGCAGAGCAAAGGAAGCGACTCGATGCAGAGGCCGAGGAGATGAATCGCGAGTATGTATTGGCGCAGATTCGCACTGAAGTAGGCCTTACGCAGAAAGATGTAGCTACGAAGCTTTCGATATCCCAGCCGGCCTATGCAGCATACGAAAAAGCTGACAACATGCGAATTGGAACTTTGCGAAAGATAGTAACTGCACTAGGCGGTGTTCTTTCATTCCATGTAGAGTTACATGGAAAGGATTATTCGCTTCAAATTCCACATCGTGTGCCGGTTGGATAAGCGAAGCCCGCGGCAGAAACGCCGCGGGTTTTTGTTTTGGGGGTGGTCGTGGCCGTGTAGAGCGTGTAGGGGGAAGGGAATAGCCGTGTAGAGCGTGTAGAGGGTTGGGAAACGGTGTTTGCGCTCGGCCCCTTGCGGCCCCTTCGGGGTTCGCGCGCACCCTCTTGCGACTTTGCTTCGCAAAGCTCCTCGCTTCGCTCGTCGGGGGACCTGACGGCTTCGCCGCAGGTGCATCTCGCGCTCAGGCAACCCGACGCCTGCCGGCGCGGGCGAATGACGCGCGACCACGAAACGCTGCCGGCTATGCCGCGCGTCAGATGCGCCGCGGTTCGTGGTCGCGCGTCAGCGCAAATTTTTTCCCCCACGCAAAGGGTTTTGTGGTATAATGCGAACGATTGGACATAGGCGAATAGTCTCTTCGATAGGCTCGAAGTGAAATATTTGCCTGTGCACTGATCTGTTGATAAGCTGTAAAAGGCTTGAAAACATTGTGTAAAAAGGATGTAGAGAAAACGAGAAAGAGGGGAAAATGTTGAACCGCACGACGAGAGTCGCGGCGTCCTCGCGGACGCTCGCGATGCCTTGGCAGGGTATGTTCACCAAGCTCAGCTTGGTGGAGATGGTTGTATCTGCGCTTCTTATCTCTTCGCTCCTCTCCGGCTGCTCCGGCGGTTGTTCAAGTGAGCAGCCGAGGCCGCCTGAAGATCCTGTCGTCAAGCGTATGAAGGATCCTGAGTATGTCAAACAGATTAACGATCTTCGCGCTGCGCAGAAAGAAATCGCCAAGCGCACAAGCGAAGCGTTGCGCGAGCTCGAGGCCGCTCGCGCCGAGGATGAAGAGAGCGAGAAGACGAAGGAACTCGAGAAGAAATACAAAGCCACCTTGGACGAACAGGAGAAGCTTCGCCAACTTTCCATGACCGTGATCCGCAATCGCATCCAGAAAGATGCCGCCGACGAAAAAGCGGCGAGGGAGAAAGCCAAGAAGAAGTAACGTGGGATGAACTGCAAAGCCACCAGTTTCGCTGCAAAGGCGCTGTTGGGAACGACTCTCCGGGTCGTTCGCAGTGGTGCATTCTACGTTGCGACGCTTGTGGCGTTTCTTTCGCTCCTTGCTGGTACGGTCCGCGCCGATATCAAGACGCTCCGCGAAAACGGCAAGGTGACATGGGGCACGGACAATGTTCCTGAGATCATCTATCTCCTCGACGGCGAAGTCTGCACCGAGGCCGACCCGTACGATGAACTTGTGCTCAAGTTCACCAGCACAAATGCGCCCGGCACACTAACCATCGCCTCCGGCGTCAAGGTCTCGGCCCGCACACTCGTTGTCGGCGGCGGCGGTGCCGGCGGCACTTCCACTTCGACGACCGCCGGCGCAGGCGGCGGCGGCGGTGGAGGCGGCTTTATCGACCAGACACAGATGATTGTGGCTGGGACATACACCGTTACAGTCGGCAGGGGCGGTGAAGCGGCAACGACGTTGGACAAGGCTCGCGGCAAAAATGGTAGCCCGTCTTCATTTATCGGTGGATCTGTTAGCATTACTGCGCATGGTGGTGGTGGTGGTGGTGCGCAGAGCAAGGGTAACGAGCATGACGAAGATGTTGACATCGGCTCAGGAGGTGGCGGATCGTATGCTGCCGCGGCTTGTAGCGGAGGAGCTGGTACCGTTGGGCAGGGCAATGCAGGCGGCAAGGGAAACAATGCCAAATTCGGCGCTGGTGGCGGCGGCGCTGGTGGGAGCGGAAAGAATACAACAAAATCTTCAGGCCCAGGTGCTGGCGGAATTGGATTGCAGTCGGATATTATTTTGGATGCTAATGGCGATTCGATTTATTATGCTGGCGGCGGTGGCGGAGGGAGTATGCAGCAGTACTTGAGTTCACCGAAAAGTAAGGGCGGCGGCGGTGCTGGCGGTGCATACAATGCTGTTATTGCTGATGCGGGTGAAGACGGATTCGGCGGCGGCGGCGGCGGCGGCGGAAATGCCTGTGCCGGCGGCAAAGGTGGCGACGGTGTGGTTATACTCCGTATCCGCGATATGATTATTACGTCGCCTAAGTCAGTGACGCTTGAATGGAACAATGAAAACCAGATTGGCTACGAGCCCAAGAACTACTACGAGATTGTTGATGTTGCCGGTGATGCGACAAATGCTGTGAACGCCGGAATGTACCGCTATCACATCAAGCCCGCAGAAGATTTCGAATGGGCGACATGGGAGGATTCCAATAAGGAAACGAAGACCATAGAATGGGAAATCACGCCGATGCAGGTCGATATACCGACATCGGTGACGGTCACATACGATGGCGCGTCGCACGAAGTGGCGTCGTCCGATGAAATCTGTGAAATTATCGACGGTGTCGCCGCAGCGACAAACGCTGGCGAATACAGCTTCACGATGCGCCTTAAGGATACAGACAATACAGTATGGTCTGACGGCACGATCACAAATATGACGACGGCATGGTCGATTGTGGCGAAGACGGTCGAGAAGCCGGCTGAGGTTCCCGATCTCGTGTACAGCGGCACGAACTCCATCGTGTTCACCGAATATGACGGCGTTAAGTATGTTTCCGGCACTACGAACTCGGTGAATGCGGGCTCGTTCGAGTATACGGTCGCTCTTGACAACCCGGCAGGTTATACGAACTACGTCTGGGCCGGCGAGAGCGGCGATGCGAGTGTCGAGAACGTGAAAATAGACTGGACTGTCGCGTCTCAGCCCGTTGAAGTGCCTAAGGCAAAGACTGATCTTGTCTACAACAACGAGCCGAAGAACGGCTTTGCGTCGCTCGACTGGTCGCTGTACGAACTCGCTTCGGGGACGACTAACGAAACGGCTGGCGGGACACATCAGGCGACATTCCGTCTGACCGGTAACGGAGAGGCCGTGAACTACGTCTGGAGCGATCCGCCAGGGAGTTCCAGCGATCTGACGGTTTCTTGGACGATCGCTGCCGCGGCAAACGAGATTACATACCTTGCCCTCACCGGATGGCGCATCGGGACAGAGCCGAACGACCCCGATATTAACGCAACCTGGGGCACGAATACCGTTCACTACTATTACGGCCGCGGTGAAAGCGAAGAATCTGTAACAGAATGGATCTCCAGCCCCTATTATGTCGCCGAGCCCGGTACTTGGGTTCTCAAGGCAGTGATACCAGAGAATTCGAACTGGGCGGCAGCGACTGGCACGACGACTTTCGTAATGTGGGACGACCCCGGCATCCTCTACCACAACTGGACGGAGATATCAATCAAAGGAACGACGACCGAGCTCACGAACTTTGTTGTCCCGGTGCGCATTTCGGAAGAGCTGATGCAGGGCTTCTACTACGAAAATGCAGATTCATCCAAGTTGGTCTTTGTCGACAAGTTTGGAAATCTTCTTTCATACGACGTCGATACATGGGACGAATCTGGCGAGTCGGTCGTCTGGCTTAAGCTCCCGACTCTCCCGACCGAAGGAATAACCGTCACGATGTACTGGAATCTCCGCGACGGACAGATAGCGCCAGCAAATGAGCCGACCGACGTTTGGAGCGACTATGTTGGCGTATGGCATATGAGTGAGCCCAATGCCGGCACTGCGACAGTAAGGGATGCCTCCGGGCATAAGGACGGAACCGGACACAAGAGTTCATACGTTGCAGCCGGTATTTTCGGCAAGGCGCGCGGGCGTCACGAAACTCCAAATACATCGGGCTATGCACATGGCCCGGCGGTAACTGTGCCAGAATATGCAGACCTTGACGAGTTTTCGAATGGCGCGTTTACGATTTCCGGCTGGGTCTTGCTGAGGTCAACGACGACAGGCTGGGCTTATTTGTTCGCAAGGAAAAATGGTGATACCACCACTGGCTGGGCGGCTCAGTTCCGCGGGAGCACGGGCAGCTCCGGCAAGGATGACGGAATCAGCTTCTGGAGGGCTGGTGGCTCAGGCCAGTACTACACATTTAATACGGCGAACAAGTTCTCCGCCAATACGTGGGCGAAGTACGACTTTGTCCGCGACGGCAATACGCTTGCCTTCTATCTCAACGGCAGCCTTGTCGAAAAGAAGACGGGCATTGGCACAATAGAGGGTGGCACTCAGCCGTTCACAATAGGCGGAATGAACGTAGAGTCTACCAACCCCTCCGGGACGGCAAGCACCCTGAACGGCTACAGCGACGAAGTGCGCCTTATGCCATCGGCCATGAGCGCCGAGCAGATCGCCTCCGAATACAAGTATCAGAGCGACCCGACGATGTCTACTAACGACATCGTCTACCTCGACGGCCTGAAAGTCGATTACTGGGTAGATGAGCCGCGGCTGAAATATCCTGACATGCTTTCGTGGGATATCGACCCCGCGAAAGGCACGCAAAACGAATTTGAATCTCTTGGCCAGCTTCGCTATGGCGAGGTGACGAACTACATTTATTCAATTTACGACACCAATAAAGTGTATTCGTCTTTGTCGGAGATAAAAGAAGCAGGCCCCTACTGCGCCGTTTCCGAGCGAGTCGATACAGGCGACTTCCAGCCGCTCAAAGTGACGATTTCCTTCTCGCTTACATCGAGCAAGCCGTATTCAAAGATTGGTGGCACAAACGGAAACTCGGGGCGGGTATTGCTGATGAACAGAGATACCAATAAAATCTGCCCAATAGAAAACCAAGGGTGGGATGCAAAAAATACGACATATACAACATTTTGGCAACATTCAAATGCTACGGAAACTGGATTAAACTATAATCTTCATGCTGGCACAAACAGTATTCTTTGGACAAGAAACTATGGTGTAAAGTTGTGGCATTTAGTGGATTGCCGACATGGCAATACATATCCGTATAATGCGCAGGATTTTGCTTCGCTTGATCCAAGCCAAAATTATCTACCTTATTCAAACACGTCATGGAGCATAGATTCAAGCTTGTTATCAAAAGCGAAACCGTTCTCCGCCGGTCAAGTCGTAATGCGCAATATGAAGGAAGCGGCGGTTTACTCGCCGTGCTATACGAACGGCATTGGCACAATCTACTTCGACGCGGTGAACGGATGGAAGGGCATAAACGAGTACAACAACATTGTGGTCGAAATCGCGACGAGAACTGTCGATGGGCAGCCACCGACCGACGAATACTGCATGGTTCTTACGACGAATGTAGTTGCCGGGATTGAAGTCGTCGACACAAACTGGTATGGGAAGCTCGACGAAACATGCTGGACAAGATACCCGATGCATCCGTTTGTAATCACAAACGGCATCGGTTTCGTCGAAACAAACACCACCACCGAGCTGTCGCTCCAGATGAACATCGGCGGCAGGGCCGACAGCTTCTATCGCGTTGTTGTTCCGGTCGATTATACTGAAGCGATCCGGTTCAGAATCAGGCGTACAACATTTGATAACAGCTGGGGTGCTGACGCGCGTTCGTTGATCCTCCTCGACAACATTATTGCATCGCCTCCTGCGATGGGGGCGAGCCTTGAGTCGCACGGGCTATACGATGGCGACAAGACGGGCAAGCAGCTGCTTGGCTGGGAGCTTGCTTCGAGCGTGGCGTTTCCCTCCGTTGAGGATGCCGAGGTGTTTGGACGGGCCAAGGTGAAATACTATGTCAACTCCGGCGACGGCGCGACGACGTGGAACACAAACGACTTCTTCAACTCCGCCACGATGTTCTGGCGCTGGCGCTACCTTGACCAGACGAACTCCACATGGCAGGCGATTGACCTGAATCCAGGCGACGGCTTCAAGGCGATGACGGCGTTCGATCTCCCGGGCCAGGTGTGCGACGTCGAGTACTGGTTCAAGTACACTCTCCAGGCGCCGTACTACAGCTACGTCGACTACTCTGGCGTCGGCAAGCCCATCGCCTACACCGAAGAGCGCGGCACCGTGACGAATGCGTACAACTCCGCCGCGACGTTGCCGAGCGGCGGCACGAACTGGTTCTTCCGCGTCCGCGAGGGCGCGAGCCGGTACGAGAAGATGGCGCTGACAGTGGATGACCGCTCGTCGGGGGCCGAGACTCCGCAGCGGGAGGTATTCCAGATGGATCTCGTCGGCAGCCACCAGTGGCGCGGCTTCGTGCCGGTGACGAACAAGACCGAGAGGGCGCTGTCGTTTTTCATCACCGGCGAGAATCCGCAGGAGGACGGCGCAACCGAGTTTGACGGCAGCGGCGCAAACAACGACGAGTTCCGCGCAAGCGTCGCGACGATAGACATATCGTCCGCGCCGTTTGCGGGCACGATGATGAAGGTCGGCGAGGAGGTCGGCCATGTGGCGAACATCCACTATCAGACGAACGTCGCGAGCTACATAGAGTTCCAGTTCAACGACGAGACGCGGGCGATATCGATCTCTCACGCCGACTACCAAGACTTCAACACGTGGTTCAGCTCGCGCTGCGAGGACGATGCGAACCTTCTGTTCTACTCCTCCGCCCACGAGACGAACTCTACGACGATTGCGACGAAGCGATACCCTGCGGCGGCCACCAACAAGGTCATATCGACTTTCGCCGAGACGCCCCGCACGGCCACCGCATGGTACGAGCCGTTCGCGCTCACCGAGGGGCAGTCGGCTGCGGGCTTCCCGAAGAACTCGCCGTTCCAGAGCGAGCGCACCCCCAAGGGCTGGCTTGCCGACCAGGGCATGTGGGTCGCGCAGAAGTGGGGCATGACGAACTCCACCGATTTTGCGCTCCAGATGGAGGGCCGCGGCAAGGGCTCCGTCACGTTCAACCTGACGCCTACGCCCAATGGCCTCGACACGATAGAGTTCTCTACGCGTCTCGCCCAGTTCAACGAGTTTGATGACATCTCCTTCAGCTGGGAGCAGATAATGCGGAGCAACTACACTATTGCGGCTCAGGCCTGCTTCGACACCGATGCGATGTTTGCTAACTTCTCCGGCGAGGCGTCGGTCTCCCTCTTCACGGGATATGTCCCGATGACGGGTTGCTACGAGTACCGCATAACAATCTATAACGTTGACGAAACGGATCAGAACGGAACGAAACGTGCCAGTGTGCGGCACGCAATATACAAGTGGTCGGTCAATGGCTCACGGCTACAGGCGGAGCCGTTAGTCGAGGTGAATGATTCGAACTCCGGGGGATGGTACTGGACTGATATGAGCAGAGGCGATGCCGGGAAGAATTTGCCGCTCGGGGTCTGGAATGGCAAGTATTCCGGGATATACATGTCGTTCAGCAATGAAAACGAAAAAGTGATTATCACTGCAGGTGTCAGCAAAAACTCCGAACATAAGATAGATTCAGCTCCAGGGTTCACATACGATGCCACCAAGACATTCACGCAGATTGGCTGCGAGGACAAGTCGAATAACAGGTTCAAGTTCGGAACCTATGGCGTGTTGATCAAAAACTGCCCGGGGCGCGTACTGTATCCGCGCATTTACAACGATAGGACGGTTCCACTACCATCAAGCGACACGACCGCCGTTGGAAAAGGTTTCCGCTGGGAGGGCGCGGTAAATCTGCTGAACGAAGGTAGCAGTTCATATACCCAGGAGAAAACAACTACGGAAGACAAGATTGCAAAATACTGGGGTCTTCGCCCCGGCCGTGTATTAGAGCTCAACGAAACTGTTAACGCCAAAAGCGTTTGGGGGCTTGTGGCGGAAACCAACATCACGCAGAATATCGGCGTGTATACGATGCCTGTCGGCACTTCGTCGGGATGGACGTGCCTGACCAACATCTCGGTTGCAACTTTCAACAGCGACAAGCATGTCATTGAGCTCCAGTCTACGAAGCCGAGCCACGTCAAGTTCGCGTCAAGCGGCGAGCCCGACGACATAAGGACAGACATCGTCATCGACGACATCATGTTGACGCAGTGGTGCGGGCAGTCGGGCTCGTCCACAAACGCGGCGACGGGCTATGGCTATGCCGACGACTTCTACTACACAGGAGCGTGGGTATCGAACCGCGTAGACACGACCACCGGCAGCAAGCCGACCACAAACCGCGTCGCGCTGCTTGCGCCGCGCCGCGCTGAGTCGTCCGAGTCGCCCATCGGCATAAGATCCCCGTACATGAACGGTCTCGGCGCAATCATCTTCGACTACTGCGACGCCGATACAAACGCCGTGCTTCAGCTTCAGGTGTGGACAGGTGCGCTCAGCTACCTCTACGGGCACCTTGAAGACCCGGCGGACAAGGCTGGCTGGACGACTCTCACGAACTGGACGTTCACCGCCGGCGAGAGCGGCACGAAGTCGTACTACTACGGCCTTCGCACGCCGTCGAACGGTGTCTTCCGTCTCGTGATTCCGCAGGACAAGGTGCGCGAGGCGTATGCGCACGGCGAGTACGACCCGAACTGGGCGGCTCTCACGATAAAGGACGTGTACTGCTACGATGAGCCCGCGTTCGACTCGCACTCGTGGTGGGGGTGGAACTTCCTCACGACCGGCTGGAACGACGGCCAGGGCAACAAGTATGCGGCGATCGACGACTCCAAGGAGGGTGCGGCCGGCGTTCTAAACAATACGCTCGCCACCAGTTCGCTCGTGACGGGCAATGCGAACGACTACAAAATGAACGACCCGTTCATACAGAGCCCGACTTTCAACAACCGCAATGTCGGCGAGATCGCCTTCCGCGCACGGGCGTACGAAGTGGGCAAGACGAGCTACATCACCGTCTGGGGCGCGAAGGCCGGCGATATGCAGAAGGGCGCGAGCTGGACGGCGATAACGAACGTGCCGGTCGATTCGGCAACATACACGCGCCACACGGTGAAGCTCGCCGACGAGCAGGGGTTTGCGGCAGTTCGCCTCGGCGTCGCCAAGGTCACGGGTATCATGCCAGAATACACCATGGAGCCCGCTTCTGCCGCAGTGCTGCCGGCTTCACCCGAGCATGTGCTTGTCGACGAGATCGTCATCCGCGAGCGCGTCAAGCCCGAGGTCGGCTTCAGGCTTGACTTCGTAAGGCCGTTTAGAACGGGCCTTTCCGGGCGCACGGCAATCGCGAATATCGCCTCGCGCGACCAGCAGCCGCTTCTCAACGAACAGTTCGGCTTCCAGGCCGAGGTCGAGGTGACGGGGTTGAGCGACGAGGTCGATCTGAGCCGCATTCCGGAGGTTCTCCTCAGCATCTATCCGAAGGCCGAGCCGTGGGGCTACGCCAACTGGAAGGAGGCCGACGGTGCGGTGCTCGATATCCTGCTGGAGCCGGCAGAGGGGACGAACCTCGTCTTCCGCTCGATGAGCACGACCCCGCTTTCGTTCGCAGGTCCGTTTGAGGCCGATCCCGACCTCGGCTACGGCATGGTCCAGTACTATCTGACAGTGAAGTACTGGGACAAGGGCGGCGACCCGCACACGAGCCACATAACGGCCCAGCAGTGGCAGATGCCCTCGTGGTACCAGGGCTTCGACGATCCGAACGAGAAGCCGAACGCGAAGTTCTCGCCGTTTACGGTGCTTGACACCGTCTCGCCCGGCCGTGCGTGGTTCAACGAGGTCAATTTCTCCGATTCCGACGGCAGCAACGCGAAGCAGTTCATCGAAGTCTGCTTCCCGGCGGGCTACGACATGACCGGCTGGCGCATCTACCGCTACGACGTGTGGGGGACGCTGGATCTTCTTGCGAACATCGGGCTCACCACCGGCGTTCCAGCTACGAAGGCTGCAACGGGCGGCGACCCGAACTTCGCGTTCCTCGCGCTGACCAGCTCCAAGGCCGCGCATCCCGACGCGGACGCGTACTGGAGCAGTGATGCAAATCCCTGCGCCGGAACCGATTCGTACGGCTTCCAGCTCGTCAGGCCGTCTGGAATAGTCGAACAGCAGGTAGTCGTGCAGGGCAAGCTCGGCTCGGGTCGCTACTCCAACAACAAGCTCGGCACCAACGTCGTGGTGCAGCTCGAGGCGCTTGTAGGCGGCACATGGGGGTTTGTCGGTGCCGACACGAACACGGCGGCCAAGTCGTCGGGGGTCTTCCAGAATGCGGGTCAGTCGGAAGGGGATTGGAACGATATAATGGACATGACTCCCGGCATGTTGAACTGCCCGGGTCAGATCCCGTCCGACTGGTTCCTCCCGCCGAGCGGGACGAATGTGTGGCTGTCGCTTTCCACGCTTGGCAACCTCGTCTGGATCGTCGATGGCGAGGATCGTGTTACCGCGAAGACGATCGTCGTTCCGCAGGGCACGACGACGAATCTCGTCTTCGAGACGGCGCCGTGGCATCAGCTGGGCCCGCTTATGCGCGACACCACGAACGACGTCACGTCAGCGGCTGTGTGGTCGAGCGGCACTGCGCGCACGAACGTCTGGACATACGCCTTCAGGGAGGACGCCAAGAATAGCTCAACGCTTGCTGCATCGGCCAAGCCCGACGAAGATGTGCTTCGCCGCGGAGGCCTCGATCCGGCCGATCCCTATACGCCGGCCGTGATGAACTGGCTGCTTGGCGGAATGGCGAACGGCGAGCCATTCGAGGGTGACGAGATATCCACAAACTGCTTCTTCTTGGGACTGTCGGCGGGCGCGAGACCAATACCGCTCCCGCTCAAGGACCGCTACTGGCTCGACATAGATCCGACGAGCGACGCCTGGGACTTGAGGGGCGGGATGGGCGACATCTCCAATCTGAATGCGCCGCAGCCTACGGTCCCCGTTGTGGCTGAAGTGCGCCGAGATAGACCGCAGATATGGCCGGAGCGGCTGACGAACCGCGTCGTTACCGTTGCGCTCATGATCTCCAACAAGGTGGACAACGCGAAGTCCCGCACGCCCAACCGCCTGCAGGGGCTCGGCGGCGAGAAGAGCGATGTCGTGGGCGCGAGGAACTGGACGAGCGAGACGTTCAAGGTCACTATGTCGCTAATAAAGCCGGAAGGAGCGTCTGGCATCGACGTGCGAAGCAACTACTGGCCGATGGCCTCGTTCGTATTCGACGCGAACAGCTTCGGAGCACCCGACGGACCGCATCCGTTCTCTGCGCGAATCGAGATTTCGGATCCGATGACGAAGGCCTCTCCCGCATATACATACGGCTGGTGGAAGTTCCCTGGTTCGACATACGGGTACAAATGGGATCTGAGCCACGGCACGTATATGCGAGACCCGGATGTGCTCTCGACGACAAATACATGGGACAAGACATGGGAGGCGAACAGTGACTGGTAAGACTATCGCCATTTTATGCTTTCTCGTGCTCTTGGCCGGCTGCGGAGACGGGAACGACGTCTCGCGTCGTGAGGCCGCGCTTCGCGAGGCCGCCGCGGCGAAGGAGGCGGATGCGTCGCGCAACGCGCTCATCGCGTCGCGCAAGGCGCTCATCGAGGAGATTGATGGCATGGCACCCGGTTCCGCGCGGCGCGCAGAGCTCGAGGCAGAGGCGAAGAGGCTTTCAAACGAGATCAGAAACGCAAACAACGAACGTCTAAGGCGTGACCAGAAGGAGGTCCGCCGTCAGATTTCAGAACAAAGAAGAGGTAGAACATGATGAACATGGTCAAGACATCCGCAAAAACGCTCGTGATGGCATTCCTGTTCGGCGCGGCCGCGGCCGTGCGGGCGGGCGACATCATCTCGATAGATGTGCTGGAGGATTTCCCATACTCTACGCTCAACGGCGGGAAGCATTACCCAAATCCCAACAACCCGCATCTGATTGGCGAGACCGTGTCGATTCGGATCCGCCTCGTGAACGACGACCTCGGCGGGCGCTCCAAGGCGTATCCGTGGGAATTCGTCAGCCTCTCGTCCGGAGAAAGCTCATGGCTTACGGCGCCAAGGCTTGGCCTTTCGGTGGGCGGAGTCGTGCGCTATGCGACGATGGTCTCGTGTCTTCCTGTGCGCGCGACCTCGAATAAGGCGGAGAAGTACTTCACTGACCTGATCTTCGAGTACGAGGTGCTGCCGGGCGACCTCGCGCAGCCCCTCAAGCTGCTGAATTCCGACATGCGCGAGGCGGTGGAGGGTGACTCGTATCTCATTATACTTCCGAGCGCGAACAGCCACTTCTACAATGCCGTCGATGTCTCCGATCCGTCTGATACCCAGCGCGACGCGGAATTCAGCTTCTGCAGCGACACAGTGAGGAGCGAGGTTATTTCACACTATCCGCCGGCCGACTCTTCCGCCGACGAGAGCGGCACCCCCTCTCCCGACTACACTCTCGCGAGCGCCGGAGTCTACATAAAGACGATCGACTTCGACTCTGACTACGTCGATACATCGACCTCCGGCACCGAAGCCGATCCCTACATCTGGCGCATCATCCACCAGGGCTCGTCGACTCCCACGAAGAACGGCAACCCCTCGATCGTCGTAGATGCGGCCGCGATCTTTGAAGGGTCTGGTTATGCGACGATGTGGGTATGGACCGAGAATGACGACAAACTGACGCCCGTCGGGGCGACGCAGACATTCAATGTCGACGGCGTAGACCGCAAGGCGCTGCCGGTGACGATCTCCACGGGCGACAGGCAGAAGTCGTTCGTCATTAAGGCCACAGGCGCCGCAGACGACGGAGCCTGGGTCTATATGTCGAGTGCTCCGACCAATATGTACGGAACAGCCGGCGAGCTGGAAAAGAACACCGTCATGCGCTACATAAAGATCGGCGAGCCGATGAGGCCGTCCGTATCCGTGACGTTCGGCGGCAACAGCTGGACCGAGGCAACGGCGACCGATGCATACATGGATGCCGACTATCCCGTCGAGATGGCGATTACGCTTTCCGAGCCGTTCTCGGAGGACGTGACGGTGACGCTGACGCCTGTTCTCAAGAACGGGCCGTCGGGGAGCGAGACAAACATCGACGTCTACGCGAACCACGTTATTGCGACCGCACCTGCCGCAGGCCTCGGCAACGGCTGGCAGCTCGCGACAAACTCGGTCACCTTCACAAGGAACGCCGATGTCGAGAAATTCCTCTACGTCTATCCTCTCGGCGCGACGACCGGTTCGACTCGCAACGGCGGAACGGGCATAGAGTTCCAGATATCGGTCGAGCCCGCGACAGCGTCTGCGCACTTCGTCACGAAGACGCCAGGCGTCTTGTACGTCAACCCCGCCGATCCCAACGTCGTCAACCCCGTTGCAAACCAGGTGTACACGTTCACGGCGGGCAAGACCAAGGACATTGCGATCACGGTCGACGATTCCTGCCGCAATATGCGCTATCTCTCCGGAGCCGACGAAGTTGTCGCAGAGGGCACGAACCTCTACTCCGTCGTATGGGAGCGGAACGACGATACCTCGACATCGACCATGGAGTGGAAGTGCCTCGTTCCAGATGCCGACGGAAATCTTACGCTGAAGGATGTCAAGTATCCGAACTCGGGCACGTACCTGTCGTCTCAGATCACGGTTACGAGTCCCGACGGGAAGAAGGCGGTCATACCGGTGACGGCTGAGGTCAGCGTGCCGCGCACCGTGGCGGGAACGCCGGACCGTGCGGATCTCACCTACGCCGAAGGCGACACAGTCAAGTTGACGATCAATCTCTCGAAGCGCGACGGCGAAGATCTCTACGCGTTCGTGGAGCCGCTCAACGAGGCTGCGACGAACTGCATTTCGGGCACACAGGTGATTGGCGCCGACGGCAAGGCGTCGGGCGTCGGCGTATCCGTGCCAGGCACAGGGACCGTAGGCTTCAAGACGCTCGATATCACCCTGCTCGACGGCTACTGTGAACCGAAGTTCCAGGTTGTCCTGTGCAGCGAGGAGGTGTACGACGCGTCGAAGGTCGTCGACCGCTATACGCCGGTTCCCATCACGATCATCTGCGAGAACGTCGCGCCCGCCGGCAAGCCTGGCAAGAGCATGAGAGTCGGAGGGTATGCCGTGACGAACAACGCGTCGCTCCCCGCGCCGATTCCGGCGGACAACCTGATTTCGCTCAGGATCGACATCGGCGATGTCGCGGCTGACCGCAGGCTGCCCGTGACGGCCAACGAGAAGCTGGTAAGATGGTCCGAGGGCAATGAAATAGAAGATTTCACGAACGGCCTCTTTATCGTCAAGTGGGCGTTCTACAATCCGAACGGGATGCTGGTAGACACGCGAATCACGGTCGGCTCGACGAAGGCGGGCTATGCGACGACCAACTACGTGTTCACGTCGATCGGCGACAACGAGGTCGCGGTCCAGATGCTCGACAAGGACATGATCAAGGCCCTCATAGACAGTGGCGTGGAACGCAGTGACATAGTCAGCTGGGAGGGCGGCGTTCCATACGGCGACGAGAACGGGTACTGGGAGTCGAACCTCGCGGAGGACGACTGGGGCCCGGAGTACAGGGTCATAGTCCCCGTCACCGACAAGGCCAACGTCTCGATCGTTCCCGTCAACGCGACGGTCAATGCGGACGGAACCTATGGCTTCAACGAGGGACAGACGTCGGGTAGCTTCGACATCGTCCTTTCAACGCCTGCGGAAAGGCCGCTGACCGTCAAGCTGTGGCTTGAGCGCACCGCGAGGACGGAAGGCGCGACGCTGGATCTTCCGACCCTCGGATCGTTTATGCTCAAGGACACAGAACTTGCGATGGACACGAACGAGTTCGTGACCGTCGACTTCAAGCGCGGTGTCGACAGGATGAATGTCAGGATCACCGGCATGGACGGCACGCCGTATTCCCAGTATGCGCTCCACGCCGTCGTGATAACGACGACGAAGAACGACAACGGCGTTCCGCTCAACGAGTTCTACACTGAAGGCGCGTATGACTTCGGGGTGTTCAACTATCCTGATCCGAAGCTCAATTCCATCATGGCCAATGTCGGCATCTCCTACAACCAGTCGACGGGTCTTGCGTCTACGAACGTCGTTACCCTGACGCAGAACCAGGAAGTCACGATTGAATGGAAGGTCTCCGACAACATCCGCATGGACGAGACCAACAACTTCACCGTGACCTGGAACTCCACGGAGCCGGGGTCGATGATGACCACAAACAACGCCGTCAGGGGAACGTACAAGACGAAATTCTCCACCGCCGGCGAAAAGACTATCACGCTCTCGATCAACGACAAGGACGGCGGCGCTAACTCCTACGAATGGCATTTCAATGTCGAGGCGTCCAAGCGGCTCTACGTCTATCCGCACGGACCCAACGGCGACGCGCTTTCCGACCAGGTCGCGACTTCGTATGTGCTGGCGAACGGCCTCGGCGTCGGCACTGTCGAAGCCGACGGCGCACTCGGCGATATCGTGAAGTTCATGCAGACGTGGGACTATTCCGTCCAGGCGAACACGGCACACGTCTATGCCCGCGGTCTCAGAGCCGGCGAAGTTGACACGAACACCATTGTTCTGGCTGAACGCCGCGGATACCCGACCCAGGCGGGTACTCTGGCTGCATCCGCAGCCGAGGCGTACAGGAACAACTGGTCAACCAACTACGACAGCTTCGTCTATGCGTTCATCCAGAACACCGCCGGCGACGGCACTGTGTTCACGCCGACATTGAAGATAAAGCCGCAGGCTGGCTTTGGCGCCATGGAGGATGGTGTGATGATGCCGCTTGCCGAGAAGGACGCGATAGCGTACCCCGACCGCTATGTCGAGGTGATCTTCTCCCGCGAATGGCTCGAAGCCGACAACTGCGGCGATATCAACGCCGACGGCGTGCCAGATGTCTTCGCGATTAAGTACTGGGCCGGCGGGCAGCTGCTGGCGCTCGCCAACGGCGGTGCGGCCGGTACAGGAATTGCGATTGGAAGCGACCTCGTAGACCTCGCCGGTGGCAACCCCGACGCGGACTTCCTGCCCGGTGTGTACGAGCAGCTTGGGGTGGAAAGGCTTGTCGGAGCTACCTACCAGATTTCAATCGGCGGCCATACGTACGACGCGCCTTCCAAGAATAGCTATGCGCCGATAGGGATTCCGTTCAACAACAGGCTTGAGCTGCGTGGCTTCCACGACGGCCTCAACGAGACCCAGGTAACCAAGAGCATTGTGTCGTTCAGCATTTCCGAGACGAATGCATACAAGGCGGCGTTCAAGGAGGCAAATGGACGCGATTGGGAGGAGACGGATGGCTTTGACTTGTCGTTCTGGAGCCCCGAGCCTCGCGGCAGGGATGGAACCACCCGCATGGATCCGACGCTCGATGACACCGACGCCGACAACTTCCCCGACGGCTGGGAGTACTACTTCTGGTACATGGCGAAGGTCTGGGTACCCGGAGGGCATGCCAACGGCAAGCCGAAGGAGGGCCAGCATTTCGTATTCGAGCGCTTCAACCCGGGCAACATACTCGTCGGCACGAAAATCGAAGCTTCCGAAGTCTTGAAGCGCTTCGACCCGTGCATCGAGTACAAACAGGAATCGTTCGACCTTGACAATGACGGACTCTCCGATCTCGAAGAGCTCTTGATTGGCACCAACCCCTGCCACTGGGATACTGACGGCGACCACCTGTGCGACGGGTGGGAGATCATGATGTGCCTCGACCCCCTCAACGGCTCGAGCAACGAGAACCCCGACGGGGACTACATGGCGTTCCGCACGACGTATACCGACGCGTGCTACTTCGAGGGCGGCTTTGTTCCAACGAATGAAGAGAGCATCCCCGCAGGCATGAGGGTGTACGGTCTTCCCGATCTCCAGCTAGGCCAGGACTACGCATACGTCGGCGGCAAGTACGAGATGCTGGTAAAGAAGGAGGTCGTCTGCTACAGCTTCACGCCCAAGTTCGATGCCAATGGCGAGAACATTCGATACGGTCTCCCGAGTGACATCCCCGAGGAGATTCCCAAGGACTGGGTCTGGGGCTTTTACATGGTCGACAACGTCAGGCGCGAGAAGATCACGCTCCATGCGGGCGACGAGGTGTTTCTGGGGCTCAAGTTCGTTCTTATCCACGACCAGGTGCATGACGGCTTCGGGTTCGATCCTCGCACTGGATGGGGCATGAACGCCAATGGATATGTCTCCGACCGCTGGGATCCCAAGGTTAACATTGGCCGCGGCAAATTCCTCGGCACCACCGGCCTCGCGGTCAATACGCGCCCGTACGCCACGTACGACGAGTATCTCGTCATGAAGTACCGCATGGACTACGGGATAGACTACTCGCCGAACACAAAAGGCGACAACGTCGTTGACCCGAACGCTGCCAACACGTGGGAAGTCATGATGAGCAAGACGACCAATCCAAACGTCGTCTATCCCGTCTCGACCGATGAGAGCGGCGACGACGAGAACGGCGACGACGGCAATGGCGAGACCGCCACAACGAACTCGACAGTTTCTGCCTCTATTGCGTCTGGCCTTGCCAAGGCCTTCGCCCAGGCGGGCAGCGACAAGTCGCCTGTCACGTCGCATGGTGCCGATACCGATGGCGACGGCGTGCCAGACGGCTGGGAACTCTACATGTACCGCAATCCGAACGCCGGTCCGTCAAAGGAGGACGAAGACGGCCTTGGCAAGAACAATGCGCTTGACTTCGACGGCGATGGGCTATCTTGGGTGAACGAGTATGCTGGCGTTGACTCATGCAACGCCTACAAGGACTGCGCGTCCATCTACCAGAACCACCCGGGCAACGTGTCGGGATGGTTCAACAAGTTCTTCCCGACGAACCCCGGCACGATGAAGGAGAACGTGGGCGATGTTTCGGATCCGCAGCTCTACGCGGGCATGGGCAACGAAGACGGCTGGGACACCGACTTGGACGGCGTGAATGACGCTGCGGAAGGCGGCACGTGGTTTGGCGTGTTCGCGACAGGCGGCAGGCAGGGCCTTGTGGAGCTGGGCTTTGTGTACGGTTCGCCGGAGGACGACGGCAAGACCGTGTGCTTCCGCGGCGGCGGCATGAACCCGTGCACAATCGATACCGACCTCGACGGACTCCCCGACGGCTGGGAAATGCAGCATGCCGGCGTTCCCGTCGAGCTGCCAGCCAAGAAAGTGATACTGCCGCGTGGCGCAGAGAGCGATACTGTCAGCATCGATATTGACGAGGCGACATTCCTCGCCGACGGCTTGTCTGGCGAGAACGCCGTCTCGCCGACCGCCGTCTATATCGCGGGCGGCATGGACGCCACGTGGAAGGGCGACGCGGTGTTCGACGACTACGACAGCGACATAGAGCCGGACCAGTGCCTATCGTGGGACGATCTCCTGAAGACGAAGCGCGACGTCGACTTCGACCACGACGGACTCCAGAACTACCAGGAATACCTGACGCAGTCCGTCCGTCACTTCCGCTATGACGACATCACGACGCCCCTTATGGGCCGCCTGCTCACTGGACCTGATGGCAATCACTCACAGAGCTTCGGGCGTGCCAATGTTGCGAACCCCGGCACGGGCTATCCCGTGTTCGATCCTGCCGACGTGGAGGCCTTCGCCGCGAATGCGGCCGAGGCATGGTACGGCAGAGATTACGTATACTACGAGACAGTCACGACCGGCGTGAAGCGGGTAATCAGTGCCGATCTCACCAATACGAACTACATCTACTATACGGCCCAGAAGAAGCGGTATAAAGATGGCGCAACGCTTGTTTCGGATCGTGTCACCGATGGCACCTGGTCAGAAGAGGGTTGGAGGAAGGCCGGCTATTTCGCGCCGCCGCTCATGGCTTGGGATCGCGCATTGACCAGCGGCAAGTTCAACAATCCGCAGTACCTGTACCCGATAACGCTTAGGGAAAGCGGCGACTTCAATCTAATGGTCGGCCTCAAAATCTCCGTCGCTGGCTACGCGACAACTGACCCGCGTATCTCCGATACCGACGGCGACAGCATGGACGACTTCTACGAGATGTACCACGGCCTCAACCCGATTCTTGGCACGACGCCCGCGACTGCCGCTCAGACAGGCTGGGGACTGGAAGCCAATGGCAGCTTGCGGAAGTTCGGCGACATAATTTCCGCGCAGTTCTACATCAAGAATTTAGAGGATGTCGGAGGCAACTCTAAGCCCACTTTCAACGCCTGGTACAACGAGTGGATATACCCGACGTATTCTGGTCTTCTTGGCCGTGCGGGCATGCCTCCCGGAGATGATGTCGGCCACGCGCTGCAGGCGCCGCAGGCGTACGACCCCGTCCTCTATCCGTGGGGCATGGGTACGCCCATGGTTGACGCCGACGGCGACGGCATGAGAAACGACGACGAACGGCTTCTGGCCAATGTTGCAGATCCGGTGGCGCGCCATACCGACCCGACGCCGCTGTGGTTCACCGAGCGCACGACGCCCGCCAGCTTCGTCGCGCAGTACTATGTCAAGTCGCCCACCCTTGCCAACAGTGGCTTCCAGTGGGCCGGCGCGCCGAATGACGACTACGAGGAAGCTGCGCTTGAGGCCATGACCGACGCCACCAGCGACATATACTTCGGCGGACTCGTCAGCTACCAGTTCAGCTTCGAGGAGAACGAAGGCTACGACACCGACGGCGACATGACGCCCGACGAGGTGGAGGTCGTATCGACGGTTCGCACTGCGTCCGATCCGCTCAGGTTCGACGATCCTCCCCGTAGCCAGGCGTTCTACCTGCCCGGCAACAATTCGTACGCGATCTCGCGCGACTTGCAGATCAGGCCGGTGGACTCCCGCGACTTCCTCAAGCAGTTCACGGTCGAGTGCTGGGTGATGCCCGAGAAGACGGGCGTCGCGCAGACGATCGTCGACCGCACCGTCGCCTACGAAGGCGATTCGATGAACACCGATGCGCTCGCAATACGCTCGAACTTCCGCATCGGCCTCGATGCGCAGGGCAAGGTCTACGGCATGTTCGACAACAACGACTCGATCGAGTCGGGGCTTGACGCGCCGAAGAGCTGCCAGTTCGTCGACGGCGGTCCGCTGCCGCTCAACGAGTGGTCGCACATCGCGCTCACGTTCGACGGCTCCAAGCTCATCATCTACGTCAACGGACTTCTCAAGGATTCTGCGCCGACCGCGCTCGTGCCGGCGAACGGCGTGACGCTTATCTACCAGAACACGGCCGCAACAAACGGCTTCCTGTACGGCGAGTACCGCTGCGCGCCGAGCGCGTTCCTGATCGGCGCAAGGCCGAAGAAGAAGAACCTCTACGCCCTCTTCCCGTACTACATCGAGGCCGGGGAGCACAAAGAGGATTTCAGCAACCTGCAAGAGTACTTCCAGGGCTACGTCGATGAAGTGCGCGTCTGGGACGGCGCGAGGACTGGCGACCAGATCAGCAAGAACTACATGAAGTCGCTGGGCTTCGCCGAGGCGTCCGAGAATCGCGACACCGTCTTCGAGTCGTGGTTCTACAACGATGGCAGCAGAAACAACAACGACGGCAACCCGACGCTTCCGCCGGAGCTCGTCCTCAACTACGACTTCTCGACGCTCCCCGGTGCGGTCAACGAAAGCGACGTCGCGAAGACTCCAGCGGGCTTCACGAAGAACGTACTGTATGCCGCGATGAGCGACTACGCCAGCAATCCCGACGCGAGCGACATATCTGCGCTCTACCCGAACCTCCTTGATCTCAAGGGCGTTTCGGGTGGCGGCGTCGAGGGCGACTTGCTCGTTGGCTGGTGGGACGAGTGCCGTGTAAAATCTACAGTCTACGACGACTACCACGTCATCCCGTGGATCAAGAACACCGTGAGCCACCTGCCGTTCATCGACGGCGGTGCCGTAGACAGCTTCATGTACGGCGACTACTTCGGATCGGTCTACATGGCCGCCGCCGACCTCGGCGTGGCGAAGCTCGTGTTCCCGAACTCCGCGATGCCCTATCCGTCGACCGTCTTCAACGAAGACCGCTACTACCGCCTCGCCCACGCCAACATCCTCGTCGAGCGCAAGGGCGAGAGCTTCCGCGCGAATCAAGGCATGTGCAGGTTCCAGGTCAGGAACAGCTTTGTCGGCACGGCGGATCTCGTCCCGATGGGCGGCGCCTTTGCCAAGACGTGCAAGAAGATGTGGAACAACGGCGCGTCCGATCCTTGGGAGCAGACACGCGACGACTCGAATGGCGACGGCATTCCTGACTGGTGGGAGGACTACGCGCGCAACAACTATGCGCAGGATCTCGATCCTTCCGCTGCGCTCGGCTGGGACACGCTCATCGACTACCACGGTGCCAAGATCCCCGCCGGCAAGGCGTATGTCATCGACATCTACCGCGGCATGCAGCCCGACGGCACGATCGATCCCGAATACGCGGTCAACACCGACGAAGACGGCGACAACCTGCCCGACTGGTGGGAGAACCTGTTCGGCGTCGCCAAGTACGGTGCGGACGACGATCCCGACAACGACGGCCTGTCCAACTACGACGAGTACCTGTTCAGCTTCGGTGCTACGCCGTACGGCATGGAGAACGGCTTCCCGTTCCTCGACCCGGCAAGGCAGCGTTCCGGTTCCGGCCAGAAGGTGACGGACTACTTCCTCGCGGGTCTGCCGGACATTGTCGTCTCCGCGGATGGCTCGGTCACTAATATCTTCGCCAACCAGTACCTCGGCGAAATCGCGACCGACCACGACTTCATGGAAGGCTGGTGGGAGAAGACCTTCTCGAATTCCTACGCGAACCAGAACGTCTACGATCCTGACAAGGACGCGGATGGCGACGGCTGGGATAACTTTAGCGAGAACCGCGCCGCCACCTGGTATGGTACGCTCCTTTCCGACTCGATCACGCGGTACCTCTCCGACCATGTTGTCCTCAACAACTACCCGCAGCCGGCGATCGGGGTTAGGTTCACCTATAACGGCGACATCCAGAACATCGTCGGCAAGTCCGTTGTGGTCAGGACGACGACCAAGGCGAATGGGCGCACCGACGCGACCTTCACCATTGTCGCGCCGGAGGCCTCCAACGTAGGCGCCGTCGCGTACACGCCGGGCGCATTCATCGACGCCAAGACGCCGATCCACGGCTTCCTCCAGCCAGGAAACATCCTGCCCCAGTCCTGCTTCATCTACGGCGTCCACCTCTCGAAGGAAGGTGTCTATTTCTGGGGCATTCCGACGAGCATCAACAGGCCAAACACATCCTGGCCCAACAACATAATGTATCCGGCCTCGTCCGGCACGTATATCAGCAACATGACTCTGACGACCGGAGTCGGCAACTCGGTTGAGTGCTGGTATTTCACAGGATCCTTCTCGGACTACATCTCCGATGTCCGTTCTTATGGCAGGGACAATGCCATTCTCGACAACCCGGCGCTTGACTTCGAACTTATCGGCAAGGCGGTCAGCCGTGACGATGGGCGCAGGGGCGATGCAGTGATTATGAGCGCTCAGACGGCCGTTCAGAGCAACTTCGGAAGCATTAACTTCCTTACGGGCGAATTTACGCTCGAACCGGCTGCGCTCGAGGCTGCTGGACTTCAGCCCGACGGCATGCTTGTCAAGCTCGAATACGAGTACGCAATCAGCGCCGAATGGCCCCAGACGCTTTGGCTGAACCTGCCCACCACTGGCCGCGTCAAGCAGGGGCTAAACACGATCGAGGCATGGTTGGACCTCAATGGCGACGGAGCGTATACGGCCGGCGAGCCCTATGGCGTAATCCGCAATGTCAACATCGGCTGGCACAAGACGGCCGAGATGGTCCTTGAGCTGAAGGACACCTCGACGATAATCCCGCACTACCTCCTGTCCGACGGGTCAAGCGACCGCGCCGTTATCGAGGGAGTCGCAGGCGGCGTTTCCGCTGCAGAGGGTGCAGACGGCGGCGACGGCGGCCTTACCGCCAAGGTGGCTGTCCGCCGCGTCAGCATCAACGGGCAGCGGATGTACGGGCTTAAGACGGTGCCTTCCCGCACGCTTGTGTCGAAGTCCTACATACTTGACGACAGGGCTTACCTGACCGAGGCCGACGTCCTCTCTGACGACAAGTTCGACCTCGACTGGAAGTGGCTCGTGAGCGACGCTGCGAAGCTGGGGCTCGCGGTGTCCGACATCAATACTGTCGAATACGAGATCGACCGCGTCAATACACTCGGCGATGGCAGCGTCACGAACATCGCGATCGCGACGTTTGTCAACAGCTTTGGCCGCCAGCGCCCGGTGCCCGTTACGCGTGCGCCGCTAGCCGCGGCACCCGTTTACAGCGCCGCGCCGACGTTCTCCTGGACGTGCTCTGACAACACGATGACGGCCTTCCGTCTCCAGGTCTCGACCTCGACGAATGCCGCGGACATCGTCTACGATACCGGAATCAAGCAGCTCCCCGGCAGCGACAGCCTTACAGTCGGGACCTTCGGCTACTCCTTCACGGCGCCGATATACGCCGGTGCGCCAATCGCCACGAACGGCGCCCCTGTCTTCCTCGACGGCAGCAACTACTTCTGGCGCGTCACGGAGTTCAACGCGAAGTACAACGACGTCGATCCCAAGTTCTGGAGCTCGTGGACGCAGTTCCAGATTGACGTCGTGAACGCGAACATCAACCCGAGGCTGCCCACGGGCTACGGCAAGTGCGGTGCGATCGTCAGGTACTATGGTGCCAACACGAACGACCTCGCGGGTCTTGTCGTCGTGGAGGCCCACCAGTCTGCCGACTTCGCCGGTCAGCCGCTCGCCCAGATGCGCGCCGACGTCTCGCAGCTCGCAGACAGGGACGACCTGCAGACCACCAACGCGGAATTTGCCGGCATCGAGCCGGGAACCGTCTACCTGATGGCCTACATCGACGCGAACAACAACGGCAAGCGCGACGTTAACGAATCGTGGGGCTATGCGAACTACGTCGGCACCGAGGCCCTCTCGCTCTTCACGCCGCAGGGCGTCAAGGTCACCGACGAGATACTGCGCAGCCCGTCCGTCGTCATCTACATCGAAGACACGGACTTCAACCGCAACGAGATTCTCGACTGCATCGAAGCCGCCGCCGCTGCCGCTGCCGGTGCTGCTGAGGGAGACAGCGACCGTGACGGTCTTGCGGACGACGAGGAGGACGGCTTTGCGACCGACGCATCCGTCTGGGATACCGACGGCGACGGCATGCCCGACGGCTGGGAGGTGAAGTTCGCCGACCTCGATCCGAACTTCGACGACGCGCTTGAAGTGGCGGACGGCGACGTGATGGCGTTTGCCACGAACGGCTGCATGATCGTGACGGTTCAGAACACCGACGGCTCCGATCCCGTCAACTACATCCTCGCTGACGACGGGCGTCTGCCGGTCGCAGGAGACTCGATCGACGGCTACTCGCTCTACGAGATTTACGACTACCCTGTCGCTACGGGCGACGGGCTCGTCAACTGCTACGGCCGCGGCGCGAAGATCACCCTGACTGCCGCAGCGGGGACGACGAACCGCGTCGTTGCCGTCAAGCCCGGCATGGTTGCTCTCGTCCACGCGCAGGTGTACGACGAGTTCGGTTTCAACCCGAAGACGGCAGTCGTGGCCGATGACGCCGTCAACACGAAGCCGTTCACGGCGCTTGACAAGTACCTCGTCATCCGCTACCTCGCGGCGCTTGGCATCTGCGACGAAGACGACGTCAACGTCAACGGCAAGTGGTCGCAGTATTCGCTCAAGCCACTTGATGTCGACAACGACAAGGACGGCGCGCCCGACGGCTGGGAGCTCTACGTGATGTTCGGAAAGAACGAGATGAACCTCGACAACTTCACGAACGGCACGGCCATCAGCTGCTGGAACTTCGACGACCGCTTCGGCGACGGCGATGGAGACGGACTCGAGCTCAGCCGCGAGTTCGACGGCGCGGCCCCGACCGATCCGTGGAACGCCCATACGATTTCGTCTGCGTTCACCGACAAAGACGCGTGGCTCTACAATCTCAAGACGCCGGAGGCGCAGCTCTCCGACGCCGACAACGACGGCCTCTCCAACATCCAGGAGTACAGGGCGCACAATGACTGGGGCCTCGACCTCGACGTCGCGAAGATGAGGACCGACGGCGAGACGATCGACTACTTCCGCATTGTCGATGTCGGCGGCAAGCAGCACTACATCGGCGAGCTTGTCGCAGACCACGACTTCATGGAGGACTACCTTGAGGACGAGCACGGCTTCGACCGCGGCCTATATGACGCGACGAAGGACTCAGACAAGGACGGCTGGTCCAACTGGGCCGAGCTCCGCTCGTACGTCGAGTCGGGCGTTGAGTACGTCGCGGACATTGTCTCCAACCGCGTCATAAGGACGAACATCTCCGTAGAGGAGTACGACACAATCCGCAACAACTACGATGTGATTGAGGATACGATCAACTTCAATGCACGGTATGACGACGCCGGAAATCTCATCGGATCTTCCGTCACCGGCTCGATCATCTATTTCGACACGCAGGCGGTCTTGCGCGTGCAGTCGCTCTACTCGGGCACGCCCTACCCGACGGTCCATCTCACCGTGGCCTACAACGGCGAGAAGGACATCGACGCGGGCGGCATCGTAGTCGAGGCCTATTCGAACGCCAAGATGCAGAAGAAACTCTGCTCGTGGACGCTCACGCAGGAGGACTTCAGCTCCAAGTTCGCGCACAACGGCTACATCGAGCTTGAGCTCAAGGTGCCGGATCACGGCTACCTGAAGGAGGGCACGACCCACTTCGCCGTGTTCGCCGACATGGATTCGAGCGGCACCTACAACGGCGCCGAGCCCTTCGGCATCGCGAAGGACGTCAAGGTCGGCTATGACCGCACGACCGACTTCACGGTCGAGCTCAAGGACATCACGCCCGTGCTGCCGCGCATCGACTTCGTGAACTACACCTGCGACCGCGTTGTGCTCGAGGGCACGACGACGAACACCTCGAACGTCGTCTGGGGTGGGACGACCGCCGACGCCGTGGGCGAAGGAGAAGTCGTTGGCGACGGACAGCAGCAGGGCGGCTTCGCGATCGACGGCGAGGAGGTGCGCGTCAGGGTGATCCGCACCGCCATCAACGGCGACGACACCGCGAAGAAGCGCACGCTCCTGAACCGCGTCTTCACGGTCGCGAACCGCAGCTACCTGCACGAGGGCGACTTCTTCACGAGCATGAAGAGCGACCTCGACCCGTATCTCGCTCTCGACGCCAAGGCGATGGGCATCGCGCCTTCCGCCGTGTCCGAGGCGACGTACGAGGTGGTTCTCGGCAACGCCAAGTACAAGGCGGGCTCGACAAACGCCAACGAAGGCGTCGTAGCGACGTTCGTGAACAGCTACCCGAAGTCTCGCGCGACCGGCACGCCGCTCGCGCCGAGCGCGAACTCGCGCGGCGTCCTCACGACCTCGCAGGCGACGTTCGACTTCACGGCCGACACGTCCGCCTACACGGCATACGTGCTGCAGGTGTCCGAGAACGACGGCTTCCCGGCTGCCGGGACGCTTTCGACAACCAACCTCCTCACGGGCGCGGTCAAGGGAATCGTCTCCGCGAAGCCCGCGTGGTACTTCGAGGACGGCAAGACGTACTACTGGCGCGTTGCGCTTCTGAACGGCAAGTACTCGACGCTTGAGAAGCTCGCGTCGTCCGACGTCGTCTGGAGCGAACCTGCGAAGTTCACGGTGGGCCTGCGCGGCGAGGCGACGGCTGAGGTCAAGTACTTCGGCCCTGCCGCGACCGACGGCAAGGTCGTCGTCGAGGCGTATACCTCGCCCGACTTCGTGGGCGACCCGATCGCCCGCATACAGGGTGGTTCGCTCATCGACGGCACGAATGCCCTCGCGGTGGCGGGTCTCCCGAGCGGAGAAGTCTACCTCCTCGCGTTCATCGACCGCAACGGCGACGGAGTCAGGCAGAGCTACGAGTCCTGGGGCTACGCCTGCAAGGTCGGAACCACCTACGCCGACCTCTGGACGCCCGTTCCGGTGACGATCAACGCCGAGGTTCTCGGCGACCCGGTTGTCGCGGATATCTACATCGAGGACACCGACATCAACCAGAACTTCATCGTCGATCCGCTCGACGACGAGGATGACCTCAAGGCAGCCGAGGAGGCGATCGCGAGCGAAGGCGCCGACGACTCCGAAAACGACATGTCCGACCGCGACGGCGACGGCCTCAAGGGCTACGAGGAAGAGGAGATCGGCACCGATCCCGACGACGTCGATTCCGATGGCGACGGAATGTGGGACGGCTGGGAGGTCTGGGCCGGCACCGATCCGCTCTCGGCAGAGGATGCCGACGATGTCGTCGACGGCGATGTCATGGCGTATGCCGAGGTCGGCATGACGGTGGTTAAGACACGTTCGACGCTGACCGGGCTCGAAGTCGCCTACATACTGCCCGAGGGCGAGGATGTGCCGCACGTCGGCGACAACATGAATGGCGTCGATCTGTACCGCGCCTACGAGTACGGCAGCCCTGATCTCTTCGGCATCGGCTCGATGACGACTGTTCCGACGTCTGCCGAGTATCTGCTCGCCACCGTCGAGAACGACCGCGAAGGCACGACCAGCGACTTCCTCTTCCCGGCCGACATCCCGCTCGACGTCGGAAGCAATGTGACCGACTTCGTCGCGTACGAAGTTGCCGGCATCGACGGCGGGCTCTACATCATCGGCGACGCGACGAACCTCGTCGTCGACACGACGCTTGTCGATCCGACGGCCTCGAACGTAGTCACGGCTGTCTCGACCGTTGACGTCTCGCTCGGCGAGAACCGCGTGATCAAGGTGATTCCGGCGGCGACGGTGGCGCTCATCCACAACCAGGTCTACCAGAAGTATGGCTACAACCAGAGGACGGCTGTGGGTGCGCTCCCCGAAGATGACCGCATCAATACGAAGCCATTCACTGCGCTCGACAAGTACCTCCTTATTCGCTACTACGAGGCGCTGGGCCTCTGCGACGAGGCAGCGGTCAATGCTGCGGGCGAGTGGGATCTCTGGTCTCTGAAGCCCGGCGTCATAGACGGCGACTGGGGTGATGCCGAAGGCCGCTATGGTGACGGCATCGCGGACGGTTGGGAGCTCTACATCGGCAAGAACCCGTGGGACTTCGGCGACCGCTTCGACGAAGATGACGGCGATGGCCTCGCACTCTACCTCGAGTTCGACAGCCTTGAGCCGAGTGATCCGTGGAACGAGCACTCCGTCTACGAGTATTTCGCCGCGAACGAGCTGCTTCTCCCCGGCACGACGATGTTCACCGATGCTGAGGTTCGCAGGTTCGGCATTGCGCCATCGCAGTTCTCCGCCGATGATGACAACGATCTCCTGACGAACCTTGAGGAGATCCAGGCGTACTACTACGACAGGACTGCTTTCGCCGACATCGATCCCGAGAATGCGTGGAGCGATGGCGAGACACCCGACTACTTCCGTGCGGTAGGTAACACTTACCTCGGCCTCCTCTTCAACGGCGGCGAGTTCATCGAGCCAGAGATGCGCAATGTCATGGAGATCTCCTCGTTTGACAGGGCAGGAACGCGCGACTACGGCGATACGGGCTGGGACGCCTGGTCCACGGCAAGGTTCTCCCTCTACAGCATGGATCAGACCGTCAACATCGACGGCGTCGTCAGCGACGAGTTGATGCTCCTCATACGCTACTGGAACGTGATTCGTCCCGGCGAGTTTACGGGTACGACCGTCAAGGACGCCTTGGAGTTCTTCCACGAAGTCTGGGCTGGTGTTGTCCGCCTCATCGACGACGACGGCAATATCCTCATTGAGGTGAAGGACGGCTCGGTCAGCGGCCCCGGCACCATCCACGAAGCAGACGCTGTGCAGACGACGACGCAGGTCGTGGCCTTCTTCGGCGGGCAGGCGAAGATGGAACAGGCCATCGCGCGCAACAAGAAGGACATCGCGGCAGACCAGATCGTCACGCCCGAACCCACCATCGACCTCACGCTCAAGTACTTCGGCAACGAATCCTACAACCTCGTCCTGGAGGCCTACCAGGTCAATCCCGCCTATCCTGAGCTTGGCGAGCAGATGACGGCGCAGTGGACGACGCCGGTCAAGTTCAGCGCCGGCATAGCGAAGGTCAACGAGATCAGGACGCCCGGCCTTGGTTCTCTCAAGCAGGGCCCGGCGAGGTTTGTTGCCTACATTGACGCCAACGGCGATGCCAAGTTCTCCACGGGCGAGACGTTCGGCGAGGCCGAGACCATCGTCGGCTACCTCGGCTGCGACCTCTCGATCTCGCTCGGCGATGCGAATCAGACAGCTCTCCCGGTCATCCCGCTGACTTCCGCAGTCGCCGCGGTTCCCGGCGAGAACAACGATGCGGCCGCAGCCGCCCCGGCGCAGCTTGTGGCGATCGTGCGCACCAAGATCAACGGCCAGTACATCACCGAGGAGGACGGTTCGGGCTACAAGCCGCGCGGCGTTATCCTGCGCAAGTACTGGAACAACCTCGGCCGCGATGTCCTGTATCCGACCGACTTTGTCACGGCGGACTATATCGGCCTCGACAAGTTCCTCGCGGGCGGCGCCGGTGAGGAGGCGGACTATGCCGACGAGAGGCTGGAGGCGATCGAGTCCGTCACCTATGAGATCGTCCGCGTTCCCGCGCACCTCGTCACCGACCTGGACGAGGACCTCTCGAAGATCAACGTCTCGAACCTGAACCACTACGTCTGGATCGAGGAAGTCGAGACTGATGACGGGATATCGAATGTGACGCACGTCGTCGACCAGGCGGTCAACGACGAGATCACCATCCGCTACTCGCTTAGGCGCGACGTGCCGTCGGTTGTTTCCGGCGCTGCGGACGGCGAGGGCCTCTTCTCGTTCACGGTGCCGACGGACGGCTTCGCGAACACGAAGTTCTGGATAGAGATCAAGGATGCAAACGACCAGGCCGTCCCGACCGACAGCAAGGGCTATGTCCTTGACGGACTTGCTGGCGGGCGCATGGTAATCGATGCGGACTGGTGTGTTGCGAACGGAGTCACCTTCCCGGCCGCAGGTGCGCACACGGTGCGCGTCGCGCTCGGCAACGACAAGTTCCCGGATCGTCCGGCCGACGCGGCAGACTGGTCGGCTGAGGCGGAATTCTCTGTTCCGGAGGAGGCGATCCGCGACGGCGTCATTGCGGTCAACGTCAAGCATCCGCTCGTGAACTTCGCCGATGGCATAACAGTTGCGGCATACGAGAAGGCCGACCTCGCGAACCCGGTCTCCATTACGAACGGAAATGCTTCCGGCGTTGTCACGCTCACTGGACTCCGCAAGGGCGTCAAGTACTACGTTGCGGCATGGTACGTGAAGGATGCCGCCGACGGGCGCGGTTCGGAGAAGGAGCGCCGCTCGTACGATACGTGGGGCTACTACTGCAACCTGACGGCGACGAACGCGCTGCAGATCGCGACCAGCATGGCCTTCGACCCCGTTGCGATTGCCGCTGCGGGAAGTGCCGCCACTACGAACGCCGTCTACCTCCAGGACACCGACTGGAACGACAACGGTATCGTTGACCGCGAGGAGGAGATCAGGTGGTCGTCTGCCGCGACGCCTATGGGCGACAACTATGAGGTGGGCGATCTCGATCTCGACGGCGTGAGCGACAAGGACGATGACGATCCAGTCTTTGACAACGGCGACGAAGTGCTTGAGCGCGATGTGATGGCTTACGCGCCGGTCGAGTTCTACTGCGTCCAGCTCGGCAGGGCGGACGACGTCGATGGCACGAACTGGGTCTGGTACGTTGTGTCCGACCCGGCCAACGAGCCGACGGCGGACAAGCTTGACGGCAGAATCGTAATCCCGAAGGGAACCGACGCAACCGAGCTCGTGTCGCTCTACACGACCTACCGCTACGGCAAGCGCTCGTCCAAGACGCTTGGCCTCGGCAGGGCGGTCGAAGACCCGGCGACGGAACTGGCGGGTCTCCAGGTGATGTGGCACGAGTACAAGTCGATTGTGCTTATCCACCACCAGGTCTACGAGTGGTTCGGCTTCAATGAGAACACGGCGAACGGACGCATTTCGCCGACCGAGTGGGTCAACACGAAGAGCTTCACCAAGAAGGACAAGTACTTCGTGACGAACTACCTCGCCGCCGTCGGCGCAGTCGTCTCGCCCGAGTCGTGGACGAACTGGACGCTGAGCGCAAAGAGGATCGACTTCGACTTCGACGGACTCCCCGACGGCTGGGAGCTCTACACGATGTTTGGCACGAACGGCGTGCAGGTGCTCGAAAAGACGGCGAAGGACGATGTCATCAATGCCTGGGTCGCCGATGACCGCAACCTCGACTGCGACGGGGATCTGCTCACCAACCTCCACGAGTACAACGGCGGCAGGTATCCGACCGATCCGTGGAACAAGTACACGTTCGACTTCGGCGATGCGCTTCCGGGCGATGCCGACCCGATCTCCGACTTCGAGGCTCGCTACTTCGACATCGGCTCCGCGGAACGGCAGCTTTCCGATGTCGACAACGACGGCCTCTCCAACTGGATGGAGTTCCTCGCAGACCGCGACGGCACGTACGGGCCGTTCGACGTCACGAAGAACTTCACCGTCGCCGACCAGTTCGACTACTTCCGCACGAACGGTCTTACGGGAACCGACCGCCGCTATGCGGGCTTCGTCTTCTCCGACCACGACTTCGTGGAGGACTACTTCGAGGATGAGCTTGGTCTCGACACGGCGAACCGCTATGTCTACGACGCGCACACCGACTACGACGGCAACGGCTGGTCGCTCTGGAGCGAGGCGCGCGCGGCGGCGGCCTGGAGGCCTGAGGTTGTCACGAACTCCTACACCGACTACATGGGCGAGGATGTCACTTGGGTCTACACGAACTCCGCCGCGTACGCGGGCGTTCCCGTGCCGAAGATCAACCTCGTCCTTGCCGGTGACATCGGCGCGAAGAGCTACACCTACAACCAGGTTGAGAACGCGGGCACGACGAACGAGACGACAAACGTTGTCTGGGCGACATACCCTGTCACCCTCAAGGCGTATCGCGGCCACGACCTGTCCAATGCATACGCGACGTTCTACGTCAACGGCGAGCTGAAGGGCAGCCTGATGGTCGCGACCGTCGACGGCCGTGGCCTCGAACAGGGCCTCAACACCTTCGTCGTCGAAAACGGCGAGGCGAGCGGCTTCTGCACGGCAAATGTCGGCTTTGACCGTGTCGATCTCGAAATGACGCTTGATTCGAGCGGCAGCGTGATTCCGGCGCGCGAAATCTTCTCCTACGGAAGCACCGTCGTCATCCGCCGCACCGCCATCAATGGCCGCGAGTGCCCGGTGCGTCCCGTCTGGTCCGGTACGGCCGACGACTATGTGACGGCGGCGGACATCCTCAAGTCCGGCGCGATCGACCTTGACGCGCGCTATCTTGTTGGTGACGCTGCCTCCATCGGAATCTCGCAGCGCGAGATCGCGTCCGCGACATACGAAGTCCTGCGCGACGGCTCCTCCGGATCCTTCTACAGCTCCGACACGTTCACGAAGACCTTTGGCTCCATGCGTCCTATCGCGGTGCCTGTCCTGCCGACTGCCGACAAGGCGTACACGGTTAGGTCGCGCAAGCCCACGTTCGCATTCGCGGGTCTTGACAGTGCCACGGCGTTCGTGCTGCAGATCTCGACTTCGGAGGACGAGGCGGGCATCGTATATTCTGGAAAGCCCGTGAGCCTGCCCGCCGCCAGGACTATCGACGGCCAGCAGCTCCGCGTCTTCAAGTGTGAGGACGTGCAGATTGGCGAGGATCTTGACCTCGACGACAACACGACGTACTACTGGCGCGTCATCGGCCTCAACGCCAAGTGGCCGAGCGCTGAGCTTGGTGCGTCTGAGACCGCAACCTGGGCGAAGTTCCAGACGGCCGTCGATTCGACGTTTGCGGATACAGGTTACGGCAAGATCGCAGCCGAGGTCCGCTACTACGGCCCGGCAGAGAACAACAAGTCCGACGTCATCGTAGGCGTCTGGCGCGATGCCGCGTTCGCGGGTACGCCTGTCGCGACAAAGCGTCTCGTTGCTGGTGATATTGCGGATCTCGCTGTCCTGAAGGACGCGAGCGAGTACTTCGAGCCGACTTCGAACGTGGAGTTCGATGGCATCGAACCCGGAGAGTACTACGTGATGGCGTTTATCGACAAGAACGGCAACGGCAAGCGTGACGACTGGGAGACTTGGGGCTACCAGAACAAGGTCGGCACTGACGAGCCAGACATATACACGCCTGTCGCGCTTACGGTCGTCTCGACAAAGGCGGCGACGCCGACGGCCCTTGTCTTCATGGAGGACACGGACTTCAACGACAACGGAATTCCGGACTGCATCGAGGAGAACGTCGGCGTATCGACGGACGGCGACTGGGATCGCGATGGTCTTGACGAGACCGACGAGTTCTTGAATGAACGTCTCTGGGGCTCCGACCCGTACGTCTGGGACACCGACGGCGACGGAATGCCCGATGGTTGGGAGGTCTGGGCCGGCCTCGACCCGATCAGCGCTTACTACGAGGACGAGGACAGCCTCGCGGCCTACACCGACGTGATGGCGTTCGCGACGAATGCCTGCACGGTCGTGACGGTGCAGAACACGGCTGAGTCCGTGGGCGAAAACTACATCCTCGCGACCGGCGAGAAGATCCCGACCAAGGGTGATTCCGCCGACGGTCTCGCGCTCTACAAGGTCTACAGCTATCCTGTCATGACGGAGGACGGGCTCGTGAACTTGCTCGGACGCGGCGCGGCGACGACGCTCACGGCCCCGGCGGGGACGGAGAACCGCATAATCGCGGTCTCGGAGGGCACTGTCGCTCTTGTCCACGCGCAGGTATACGACGAGTTCGGATACGACCCGGCGACGGCGAACCCCGTCGCGTTCGCTGAAGGAACAGCCGTGAACACGAAGCCGTTCACCGCGCTCGACAAGTACCTCGTCGTGCGGTATTTGGAGGCAATCGGCGTCAGGGATGCCGCGATGGGCGCGGACGACACGCTCGAGGACTGGGTCAACTTCAACCGCAAGTGGAGCGACTGGACGCTCAAGCCCGGCGACGACGACAACGACCGCGATGGCGTCGCGGACGGCTGGGAGCTCTACGTCATGTTCGGCCCTGCGGACAACAAGGCGGCGGCCTTTGCGGCCGGTGATGCCGTGAACCCGTGGAACTTCGATGACCGCAATACGGAGTTCGACGGCGGCACGGAAGGTCTCACCCTCGTCGAGGAGTATGACGGCGGGAACGTCCCGTCCAATCCGTGGGAGGTCTCCACTCCGGCGCTCGCACTCGACGGCCTTACGGACAAGGACGCGCACGACTTCCACCTCAAGACCGTCGCCTCGCAGCTCGCTGACGAAGACAACGACGGTCTCAGCAACTGGGCGGAGTACCTCGCGCACCGGCTCACGGGCTTTGACTTCGATGTGACAAATCCCTGCTCCGTCGAGCCAAATCGCCTCGACTACTTCGTGCAGTTCGATCAGGATGGCGTGACGAAGTACATTGGCGAGTGCATCGACGTCGATGGCTTTGGCCTCATCGCCGATCACGACTTCATGGACGATTGGTGGGAGGATGCGTACGGCGTGAACTTCGCGAACCGCTACGTCTACGACGCCCTTGCCGACGCCGATGGCGACGGGTGGTCCAACTGGGCGGAGAACCGTGCCATGACCGCGCCCGACAGATCTGCGGCGCTCTCGCTCGTAAGGGCCGACCTGTCCGAGGACAACCTGCTCGAGGCATATCCTGTTCCGACGCTGCGCGTGACGGTCGCCGCTCCTTCTGACGAGCCGATCGACGCCTCCATCATCATCAGGGCCAGCAGCGACGTGGGTGGCGCAGGTGCCGCGGACGCGACTTGGACTGTCGCGGGCTCCGGCGAGCATTCGGCGCAGCAGACACGCTTCCTCGGGTTCTCGCCGAACCGCCTCGTGAAGTTCAACATCGGCCCCGGCAGCATCGCGCAGGAGCACGTCAAGATCCAGTTCTACGACCCGGACTACTACATTGAGACGATCACGCGCGACGAGAACGGCGGCAGCCAGGTCAACTACGAGCACCACAACATAGACACGGCCGACTGGGGTGTCATATCGTTCAAGGACAATCCCGCCGACGACTCCAACGGCGAAAACACCGGCTCGCTGCCCGGCGGATGGGTTAACTACGCCAACGGCGATATCGTTGTCGACTTCAGCGATTCTATCTACAGGAACACCGACTTCAGGCACGTCATATCGTCCGGCAACCAGACGACCATCTACCACTACAACCTGACCCGCGCGTTCTGGCGCGTAAGGTCGATGAACCGCCTCTCCGAAGACGGCGCAGTCAAGACGTTCTCCATGTCCAAGGCCGACAGCGGCTATCTGCGCGAGGGCAAGAACACCTTCGTGGCGTTCGCCGACCTCGACGGAAACGGCGAGTACACCGCTGGCGAACCAATCGGCGTCACGAGGGGCGTCAACGTCGGCCACGACATCGTGCCCGACCTGAGGATCGCGCTGCGCGACGACGCAGTTGCGTTCGCCGTTCCTGCGCAGACAAACGCCGCGACGCGCGTCCGCGTCGTTCGCACGGCGATCAACGGTGTGGAAGTGAATCCACGCGCCGTCTACGCGAAGACGCTTGACCTCCGCGCAGGAAAGCTGTTCACCGAGGCCGATCTCGTCAAGGACGATGAGTATGACTTCGATTGGACGTACCTTGCGGCAGACGCGGTCGACCAGCTCGGCATAGAGGCCGACAAGGTTGCCGAAGAGCTCCTAAGCGCCGACTATGCGGTGTACCTTGGCTGGGGCGACCCCGAGCCGATCTACACGTTTAGGCGCACCTTCGACATGGCCCAGACCGCCCCTGCGGTCAGCGGCGCGACGGAGCTTCACGGCAATGTCATCGCCTCCGCGCGTCCGACTCTCGTGTGGCAGGCGCGCGAGGGCTATTCGGCGTTCTTGCTCCAGATCGCGGAGGACAGCGGTTTCAGCAAGTACTACGCGGTTACGAACTTCATGCCCGCCTCGACAGCGGAAGGCTGCGTATTCACGCCAGAGTTCTACGTCGAGGACGGCAAGACCTACTACTGGCGCGTCGCCCAGCTTAACTCCAAGTTCACCGAGAACAAGTGGAGCGAGACGGCGTCGTTCAAGGCGGATATCGACTCCACCAATGCCGACACGGGCTATGGAAGGCTCGACGCCGAAGTCAGGTACTTCGGCCCGGCGGACGCCTCGCTCAGCGACGTCGTCGTCGGCGTGTATGACTCCGCCGACTTCGCCTCCACGCCGGTCGCGCGCAAGCGGCTTGAAGGCGCAGGCAAGGTCTCGACTCTCGTCGGCGACTCTGCGAAGCCGTTCCTCGAAGTCACGGCGAATGTGACGTTTGACGGCATTGCACCCGGGAACTACTACGTGATGGCGTTTATCGACACGAACGACAACAAGAAGCGCGACCCGTACGAGACCTGGGGCTATGCCTGCAAGATCGGTACCGATGCGCCCGACAAGTGGTCGCCCGTGGCGTTCGGAGTCTCGTCGGCCAAGACCGACGCACCTGCGGCACTCGTCGTAATGGAGGACACCGACGTCAACCAGAACTGGACGCCCGACTGCCTTGAGACGGACGAGCTTCAGGACTGGACGCCGGCTTCTCAGATCAATCCTGAAACGCCTTCACCCGCCATCGACAGCGACGGCGACGGCCTCACCGACGCCGAGGAAGACGACTACGGCACTGACCCGCTCGATCCCGACACCGACGACGACGGAATGCCCGACGGCTGGGAGGTCGAGCAGGGCCTTGACCCGCTCTTCGACGACGCAGCCTTCGCGCTACCGCTCGACTACATGGCCTATGCGGAAGTCACAATGCAGCTGGCAGTCGACACGGTCAATGACGTCACGTACGCGATGATGGTCCATACGAACGAGTTTGGACAGGTCGAAGCCACCGACCTCTACGAGACGTTTGCCCTCGACGACGGCACCATCGTGGTCGGCAAGAAGACCGACACATCGGTCGTGGTCGACGATTTCTGGGCGACGGTCTCGACGAACGTGGTTCTCATCCACTCCGCCGTCTACGACTACTTCGGCTTCGACCCGACGACGGCGCTGCCTTTGGCGGGCGACGGCACTAACTCCGTGATGGCCGCGAATACCGCTCCCTTCACTGCGTACTGGAAGTACGTCACTGAGGTCAGGTACCTCAAGGGACTGTTCAACATTGACTACCCGCTTAACGTGCGCGCCGTTGACTCGAACGCCAATGGACTCCCGGATGGCTGGGAGCTCTACGTCGCGTTTGCGACGAGGACGGTCGACCCCAACGCTAACGACCCGTATGCGTTCCCGCTGGCTGGCGAGGCGCTTGCGACTGCCGTTGCCGAGTTCGACGAAGGCGTCGACACTGCCGATCCGTGGGATAAGTACTACTTCTTCAAGCAGCTCGAGGACGACGAGAATGTGACGCAGTACACCAACGGCGAAGCCCGCAAATACAACATCGTCGACGGCGACTTCATGAAGGACGAGGACTTCGACGGACTCTCCAACTACATGGAGTTCCTTGCCTCCAAGCTGGATAGCAATCCTGTAAACGATCTCGACGTCTACAATCCCGTAACAGACGGCAATACACCCGACTACTTCCGCGTCGGCGGCACGTATCGCGGCGAGCCCGCATACCTCGGCCTCGTCCTCAACGGCGGCGAGTTCATCGAGGATCCTGCGCGCGAGGCGTTCGGCGTCACGGCGTACGACATGGCCGGAACGCGCGTCATGGACGACAGCGGCTGGGATCTCTGGAGCGAGATCCGCGCCTACCTCGCCAATCCCGCGAATTCGCTCTACGGAACGTCGGTCTCCGAGGATGGCGTGACGAACGCCACGGCTACGCTTGCGTCGCTCGAGCTCGTCAAGCCCGTGCCGACCATTCCGCTCACGCTCCGGTACTTCGACAACGGGGCGAAGACGGTAGTCGTCGAGGCGTACCAGGGCCGCGAATCTGTCAAGACCGCCCGCTGGACGGTGACCGCCGAATTCGACAGCGGCATCGCCAAGGTGACGCTCGGCGCGGCAAACGAGGGTTCGCTCAAGCAGGGCAGGGCGCGCTTCGTAGCCTACTTCGACGAATCCGCCAATGGCTTCACGCCTGACGACGCCTTTGGCATGGACGAGGTCGAAATCGGCTGGAGCGGAACGCCCATCGACATCACGATCGGCGATAGCTCGGCGCTGCCCGTCCTTGATCTCGCTGGCGACGACGGCGTGCCGGTTTCCGCTGTGGCGATCGTCCGCACGGCGGTGAACGGACAGCGCGTCACTCCTCGCGGCGTCTGGCGCAGGGTCTATGCCAACAACGTGTCGCGCGCGGTCCTCTATCCCGGCGACTTCATCTCCGAAGAGTTCGTTGGGGTTGATTCCCACCTCGCGGAAATCGAGGATCTTGACGGCGTCGACCTCACCATGGTAGAGAGCGTCACCTACGAGGTGCTTAAGGGCAGCCTCCCGTACAGCATCACGGATCTCAGCTCCTACGTCCTCTCCAACGAGGTTGTGGAGACGGGCAACAATAACCAGACGTTCACGTTCAACTACTCGCTGATCCGCGACGTCGCCTACGGCCTTGCCTACGCCGACCAGCTCGACGGCTCCGCAACGCTCTCCTTCGCGATGCCTACCAATGGCGTCTATACGAAGTTCTGGATCAAGGTGGGTGCGGACGACAGCATGAGCGAATACGGCGGCGACCGTGGCTTCCCGCTCCCGAATGCGACGAACGGCCGCGTCACGCTCAAGTTGGAGGATCTGGTCAACAAGTACGGAATTCCCGCTCTGACCGAGGGCGACTGGCAGTTCACCGTTGCAATCGGCAACGACAAGTTCGGCAAGCCCGACGATGGGGAATACGCCTCTGCGGCGAAGTTCCACGTCAATGCAGCCGCGTCCTTCGACGGTGAAATTGAAGTTGCCGTGGAGCATCCGCTTATCACGCCTGCGGCGGCAAACCTCGTGCTCGCGGTCTATGACTCGCCCGATCTCGCGAATGCCGTCAAGGTGCAGCGCGCCGACGTCGACGGCTTCACGGTCAAGGGTCTCCGCCCGAACGCGGAATACTACGTGGCCGCGTGGTACGTCTCCGACAACGACCCGCGTCTTGGCGGCGACGGCATGCTCGCGCGCAAGCCGTGGGATACCTGGGGCTATGCAAACGAGCTTGGCTTTGCCGAGTACTGCTTCACGCCCACGGCATGCAAGGCCGACGGGCGGACGGTGACCTTCTGGCTCCAGGACACGGACTGGAATGACAACGGCATCGTCGACCGCAATGAGAAGTTCTTCGCCGAGGACGGCGATTGGGGTGACGACAAGGCCGGAGCCATCTTCACCGACTTCAATCTGAACGGCATCGACGACGACTGGGAGATCGACAACGGCGACGATCCGACGTTTGTCGACGGCGACACGCTTGTCGACGACGTGATGGCTTATGCGGAGATTCCAGCCTACATCGTCACGGTCAAGAATTATGCCGATGCGACGGATCCTGGAACGGTCTACGCGATAATCGACCTTCCCGCCAACGCACCTCGCAGGGGCGACAATGTCTCGGGCCAGGAGTTCTGGACGACTTACGCCTACGGTGCCAAGACCGGCGTCGGCCGCGTAGTCCAGCTTCCTGCCGCGGACGCAGACAACGACTGGCGCATTGATGAGGTCAAACTTGACGCGACGGTGGTGCTTGTCCACGCCCAGGTCTACACGAAGTACGGATTCAACACCAAGACGTGCGTCTTCGACGACGACGCGGTCAACACGAAGAAGATGACGAAGCTCGACAAGTACCTCGTCGTACGCTACCTCGAGAACATCGGCGTCGTCGATCCCGCGATGGGCGCCGGCGACTCGCTCGAGGAGTGGGTCATAGCCAACAAGGCCAGCAAGGAATGGTTCAAGTACACGCTCAGGACGAAGAGCTGCGACCTTGACATTGACGGCATCAACGACGGCTGGGAGCTCTACGTCATGTTCGGTCCGAACGAGCTTGGCAACGACGCGTTCTGGTTCGACTCCGACCACAAGGCAAGTCCGTGGGTCTACGAAGACCGCACAAGCGACTTCGACAACGACGAACTGCCGCTCGTCTACGAGTACGACAGCGGCTACCTGCCGACCGATCCGTGGTACTACGACACTGACAATGACGGCGTCTTTGACCGCTATGTCTACTACTACCACCTCAAGGGCGATGACGCCGGCAAGGATGCCGACAACGACGGTCTCAGCAACTACGCCGAGTACCTCATCAGCGAGGTCTTCCAGATCGTCAAGCTTGACCCGGACAAGGCCATGACCGACGACTCGACGCTCGACTACTACCGCAAGTTTGGCCAGCTGTATCTCGGCGAGGTCTTCACCGACCACGACCGCGTCGGCGACGATTGGGAGGCGGATTACGAGAAGGGCAACCTATACGGTACGGACTACGCAGCCCGCGGCATCTACGATCCTGACTTGGATCTCGACAACGACGGATGGTCGAACTACGCCGAGTTCCGCGCGGGCACGAGCCCGGCCCGTCCGACTGACACCGGCATCGACGACTACACGCTCATCGAGCATCCCGTGCCCGTGGTAGAGATGGAAGTCGTGTACAAAGGCTCTTCCGACATCGACGGAAAGACGCTCACGGTGAAGGCCTGGAACGAAGAGCGTGACCCCGACGCGCTGATGGCCCCCGACGCGACCTGGACGGTGACGACGCTCAACGAGAGCGGCACGGCCACGCAGCAGAACGCCGAGACCAAGGAGGAGTTGAAGGAGAAGTACATTGGGCGCATGCCGACAGGCAAGCGGACATACTACCTCGGCAACGGCAAGGTCAAGGAGGGCTCGTTCAAGCTCTGCGTAAAGGACAAGAGCTATGTCGAGGGCGAAATCGTCACGATTTACGGGCAGCAAGCCTTCCAGCCGACCGACTACGGCGATCCCGATCAGGCACTCTGGTTCTATGACGTCATAGACGACCATGGCAAGTTGGTGACGCTCGGCGGCATCTTCGCCGAGGCGCACCAGGTCGGTACGATCGACTACGACAGCGGCCGCGTCACGATTGACTTCACCGACGAGGAGTTCACACGCGAGCTGTACGTCGGCGATCCAGCGCACGCTGCCGACAGCTCGTCCAACGGCAATAACAATAACAACAACAGCACAGGAAAATACCACGGGCTCAATCCGCCTAACAGCCACGTGAAGTTCACATGGTCTCCGGTCTTCAGCGTGCCGGTCAGGGGAGTCCACTTCCTTGGCGACACAGCCGAAGGCTTCCTCCGCGAAGGCCTGACGACGTTTATCGTGGAAGCGTCTACTTCCTCCGACTCTGGCACTGTTGGCGGGCAGGATGAAACGCACGGTGCGCAGTCCTTGTCCGTGAACACGAGCGCAGGGCTCCTCGGTGTTGTTCGCAATGTCGATGTTGGCTGGGCTGGCGCCAAGTTCACTGTCGAGCTAACGGACTACAATCCGATCACCCCTCGCATCGATCTGGTGTCGGGCACCGCGGACCGCGTGGACAGTGCGCCGTTCTCCGACTACCGCGTCCGCGCGGAGTCCAATAGACTCGATGCGGCCACGGGCATTGCGGAAGCCTATCCAACCAAGGTGAGGGTCGTCCGCTACGCCATCAACGGCTATCCGATCGTTCCAACCTGGGGCAAGGGCCTTGCTGATGTGGTCTATGACAAGACCTGGCCGCACCCGGACAGAAAGTTCAGCGAGCTCGACTTCCTGATGGACGGCGGCTTCGACATCGACTGGACAGACTCGTTCACGGCAAAGGTCGCCAGCCCAGCTGGAGTGACGCGAGGAATGGATGGGACGGCGGGCAACATCGCTCAGGTGATTGGCTCTGGAACGAGCATAACCAATATTGAGTACCTTGTCGTCATAGGCGATGGCCCGGCCGTCTGGGAGCGCGGTGAAGACACCAATACCGTTGTCACTGCCCGAGTGGATAGAATCGTGCGTCGCTTTGATCGCAACCGCGCGAAGCCGGTCGCAGTGGCGGTGGATGGCATCCAGTACTCGGCCAGACCCACCTTCAAGTGGCGCATGGAAGGCGAGGAGCCGTTTGTCGCACGGTATGGCTCTACATACACGGCCTTTAGGCTGAAAGTGTCCAAGGACAGCAATGTCGTCTACGATTCCGGCATTCTCCGTGCACCGGAGGTGGATGCAGACGGCAACTTCAGCTGGACTGCGCCGATCTGCGCCGGCAGCATGGTGGAGAATGGACAGTTCTTCGACACTGTCGGTAACTACAAGTGGGAGGTCTTGATGTATAACGCCAAATTCCGTTCTGCCCCCACTGAATTTTGGTCTGATCCTATCTACTTCTCGACTGCTGTAAACGCGCAGCAGGAAGTCAACGACCATGGATACTCCTCCATCGCCGTCGCTGTCAAGTACGCGGGTCCGTCCGTTGTCCTCGGCAAGTGCGCCGACTTGACGACGGCGCAGGGCAAGGTTATCGTTCAGGCGTTCTCCACGCCCGACTTCTCCGGCGATCCCCTTGCGCAGTGCCTTGTGACGACAAATGTGGCGGAACTGGCGCTCGCTGAGGCGAACGGATGGCTGAAGGGCTTGCCGGCGATAGGCACATACTACATCCGCGCCTTTATCGACATGGACGGCGACGGCAAGCTCTCGGAATGGGAGTCGTGGGGTTACGCGGCTGACGAAGTGACGCTCGTCAACGACGGCACGCTCGTAAAGGCGCCGCTCGTCTCGGTCTGGATCGAGGACAGCGACTCTGACCGCGACTGGGTGCCGGATGCCTATGAATACGCCGCGAAGGGCTGGACAACGTCGTGGGCGGCGCTCAAGGGCAACAAGAAAGCGCAGCCTGGTGGCGTGACGTCGGTGCTTCCTAACGGCGGAATCGTGCTGACGCTTCCCCTTGACGACCTCACGGCCGCTGGCATATCCACGGGTCTGCCGGGCGTGTCGCTCACGGAAATGATGCAGAGCCCGAACTTTGTCGCGGCGGTCATGGGCATTAGCACTGGAACATACCAGACGACGCTTGAGGCAATCGCCGAAGCGACGAGAGGCAGGCTCGTGCCGAAGTCCGTCAGGGTTGTTGCGTTCTCGCTCGCCCAGGACGGTTCGACGGTGAACCTCACTGTTGGCGCCGATGTAGCCAGCGGCATCGCCGGCACGATAGTCGAGCGGTACTACCAGTTTGCCGGCAGCGATACGGTGAAGGTCAATGTCAAGGTGTTGAAGAAGAATGCCTTGAGCGATGCGGAATGGACCGTGGTCTACACGACGGCCGAGCCCGTGTCGATCACCTCGGAAATGCACGAAACGATCCCCGTGCAAATCGACGACCAGGATCTCGCGAGCGGCTTCTTCAAGCTCGAGCTCGAGGAGGTGCCGTAAAATCATGGGCGGCGGCTGGGCCTGTCCCAGCCGTCCCACCCGTCCTAATATGTCCTACATCACGCTAAAAGCACAAGCAACAGAAAAATGAAAAAGCAGATCAGAAAAGTTCTCGTAATCAACTCGGGCTCGAGCTCGCTCAAGTACCAGCTCTTCGACATGAAGACGGAGACCCGCCTCGCCAAGGGCCTCGTCGAGCGCATCGGATGCGGCGGTCCCAAGGACCACGCTGCCGCGCTCGCCAAGGTCGTCGCGGACCTGGGCGACGCCGCGAAGGGCATTGACGCAATCGGCCACCGCATTCTCCACGGCGGCGAGGTCTTCAAGGACTCCGCCGTAATGAACAAGGCGAACATGGCGAAGGCCAAGAAGCTCGTCAAGTTCGGGCCTCTCCACATGCCCGCGAACCTCGGCGGCGTCGAGGCGTGCGAGAAGATCTTCAAGGGAGTTCCGAACGTCGGCGTCTTCGACACGGCGTTCCACATCGCGACGATGCCCGACTGCGCGGGTATGTACGCGATCGACCCCAAGTACTACAAGAAGATGGGAATCCGCAAGTACGGCTTTCACGGCACCTCGCACAAGTTCATCACGCAGGCCGCGGCGAAGTTCCTCAAGAAACCCCTCGCCAAGGTCAACCTCGTCACTTGCCATCTCGGCAACGGCTCGTCTCTCGCCGCTATCAAGAACGGCGGAGTCGTCGATACTTCCATGGGGCTCACGCCTCTCGCCGGCATGGTGATGGGGACGCGCTGCGGCGACATCGACGCCGCGGCGGTTCTTTCCATCATGGAGGCCGAGAAGCTCACGCCCGCCCAGACCGACACGCTGCTCAACAAGAAGTCGGGCCTTCTCGCGCTTACTGGCTCGAGCGACTGCCGCGACATCTGCACGATGGCCGACAAGGGCAACAAGCAGGCCGAGCTCGCGCTCGAGATGCTCGCCTACCGCGTCGCGCTCTACATCGGCGCGTACAACACCGTCATCGGCGGGGCTGACGCCATCATCATGACGGGCGGCATCGGCGAGAACTCCAAGGAGGTCCGCGAGAGGATCATCCGTCGCCTCGGAGCGCTCGGCATCAAGCTTGACCCGAAGGCCAACCAGGTCCGCGGCGAAGTCAAGATCATCAGCGCGAAGGGCTCGAAGATTCCGGTCGTCGTCATCCCGACAAACGAGGAGCTCATGATCGCCCGCGACACTGTGAAAGTCCTAAGCTAACCTTTCAACTATTCAACCTTTCAACCTTTCAACTATTCAACTTTTCAACTATTCAACTATTCAACTTTTCAACCTTTCAACCTTTCAACTCACACAAATGAACGCAATAAAGAACATCATTGAAAAGGCCTCGAAGCTGAACGGCACGATCGTTCTGCCCGAGGGCATGGACCCCCGCGTCATAACCGCCGCGTGTGCTTGCGTCGATCGCAAGATCGCGATGCCTGTCGTCCTCGGCACTCCCGCTGAAATCGCCGACGCCGAGGCGAAGGCGGGTCTCAAGCTCGCCGACCGCGGCATCAAGACTATTGACTATACTTTAGGCGACGCGGAACTCGAAGCCGCGTATCTTGAGGCGTGGAACGCCAAGGAGTCAAAGAAGCCCGCCGAGAAGCAGAAGATCATCGATCTTGCCGCGGCGCAGAAGACTCTCCGCACGAAGCGCATCTACTTCGGCGGCATGATGGTGAAGCTCGGTCGCGTCAACGGCCTTGTTGCGGGTTCGATCGCCTCGACTGGCGATATGCTCCGCGCGGCTTTTCACACGCTTGGCACCCAGAAGGGCGTCAAGACGGCGTCGAGTTGCTTTATTCTCGACCTCAAGACCCCGACGGCGTCTGGCGACGAAGTACTCGCATTCGGCGACTGCGCGGTTATTCCCGATCCGACGGCCGAGCAGCTCGTCGACATCGGCTTAGCTACGGCGCAGACGTATCGCGACTTGACGGGCAAGGAGCCGCGCGTCGCATATCTCTCGTTCTCCACGAAGGGCTCCGCGGCGGGCCCGCTTGTCGAGAAGGTCCAGAAGGCTGTCGAGCTCGCGAAGCCCCGCTTCGAGGAAGCCGGCATCAAGATGGACGGCGAACTGCAGTTCGACGCGGCGATCGTTCCCGCGACCGGAAAGCAGAAGAACCCGAACGGCGCCGTGCAGGGCGACGCAAACGTCTTCATCTTCCCTGACCTCAACGCCGGCAACATCGGCTACAAGATTGCGCAGAGGATCGGTGGCGCGGACGCCATCGGGCCGAACCTCCAGGGTCTTGCCAAGGCGATGAACGACCTCTCGCGCGGTTGCTCCGCCGAGGACATCGTAGGCACTATTTGCGTTACATTGCTCCAGTCGACAACTAAATGAAAGGAGTTGAAAGTTGAAAGTGAAAAGTTGAAAGTGAAGGAATCTTAAAATTCCACAACTTTACACTTTACACTTTAAACTTTAAACTTTAAAACATGACCGACAACAAGATGATCGAGCGCGCGAAGCAAGTCTTCGCAGTTGAGATCGAGGGTCTCGAGAAGACCCGCGACTCTCTCGGCGCGTCTTTTGTCAAGGCGGTCCGGCTGATTCTCGAAACGGTCGCGGACGGCGGCATTGTCGTCGTCTCAGGCGTTGGCAAGAATCTTCACATCGCCGAGAAGATGAGCGCCATCTTCTCGTCGACTGGCACGCGCTCGATAGTCCTCAATCCCGTGCAGGCGATGCACGGCGACCTCGGCATGGTCTCCGCGAAGGACGTTCTTGTTGCGCTTAGCTTCTCGGGCGAGTCGGCCGAGGTGAACAACTTGATACCAGCGATCCGTCGCCACGGGCTCAAGGTGATATCGATGACTGGCCGCGCCGACTCGACGCTTGCGCAGATGAGCGACATCCACATCGAGATTCCGTGCGGCAAGGAGGCGTGTCCGTTCGGCATGGCTCCGACGAACTCTACGACGGCGACGATGGCGATGGGCGACGCGCTTGCCATGGTGCTTATCGACGCGCAGAAGTTCCCAGTAGAGGACTACGCGATGAACCACCCGGCGGGCGCGATTGGGCGTGCGCTCGTCATGAAGGTGACGGACGTAATGCGCGTGGGTGAGCACCTCGCGAAGATTGGCCCCGAGGCGACCGTGCTCGACGCGCTGATGGCGATGACGAAGGCGAAGTGCGGTGCGGCAGTTGTCGCAGGCGCGGACGGCAAGCTTCTCGGCATCTTCACCGACGGCGACTTCCGTCGGATTGTGAGTGAGCGGGGAACGGAAGAGAAGGTTCGAGTTCAGAGTTCGAGAGAGGCAGCTGAGATTCCATCCTCCAACTCCAACTCGAAACTCCAACTAAATAAATCCCCCATCCCTCTCTCGTCCCCAGTATCCCTCTACATGACCAAGTCTCCGCTCTTCGTCTACGACGACGCGTATGCGGCGGAGCTTCTCAAGATCTTCGAGAAAAAGCGCATCGACGACCTGCCGGTGTGCGACAGATCCGGCCGGGTGGTCGGACTGGTGGACATCCAGGACCTGCCAAAAATGAAAGTGCTATGAAAAGTTGAAAGGTTGAAAAGTTGAAAGACGTAGGCAATCAAACAATTCAAACAATCAAACAATTTTAAATCAAGGAAAGGGACAACACAATGAATATGAAGCTCATGATGATGACGGCGATGGCCCTTGCGGCCACAGTAGCGCTTGCCGCACCAAAGACCTCGAGGAAGCCGGTGGCTGCCGACGACGATGCGCCTACGACTGGCAAGGAGGCAAAGATCATGATTGACCAGTTCCCGAAACTTGGTCGCCAGGCCACTCTTGCGGCACCCTCGCTTCAGGGTGCTTCTATCGTGGGCAAGTGCTACAACAAGCCAAGGAGCTGGATCGTCCTCGAGGCGAAGTACACGACCTACGCGAAGTGGCAGGATCAGCTTACCTTCACATGGCACGTCCTTCTCGAGACGAAGTCGGCGACCGAAAACAAGGGCAACAAGGAAGGCCTCTCCCCCTACTCCTACTTCTCGACCTCAACGACCTACCAGAATATCCCGCAGGGTTCACACGCGGCGTCTGTATGCCTGCATCCCTCGTACCTCGAGCGCTTCGGTGAGCCCAAGGCCGTTGGCCTCGTCATCACAAACGCAAAGGGCGAGACGCTCAATGGTGACTGCGAAAGCGAAATCAAGGGAATACCCACGCATCCTAAGTCAATCGAATTGGCGTTCTGGAACGACCAGAAGATCATGAATTCGCAGACATCGGACGGCAAGCCGATGATTGAGCGCCGCCAGGGGCTGATGGACCGCTCCAAGACAATCTGGGCTCTCGTGAACCCGAACGACTACGAGCAGGTCGCGCAGTAATGATTAGTGGTTGGTGATTAGTGGCTGGATACCTGACTCCTGACTACTGACCCCTGACCCCTGACAACAGGAACTGGATAGTATGGCAAAAAGATACCTAACATTAGACATCGGCGCTTCCTCGGTGAAGCTTGCCGAGTATGAAGGCGGCAGGGGGGGGCTGACGCTCGTCAACTACGGCATTGCCGCCCTCGCCGCCCCGCTTGACGCGGGCAACGCCGGCGCGCTTCTTTCGCCTGCGCTCCTCGAGATAGTCCGCGAAAAGGGCATCAAGCCCGGTCCCGTCGCGGTCTCGATCTCTGGCCAGATGGTATTCCCGCGCTTCGCCTCCATAGCGGCCGCCGGCGGCGCGGACAAGTTCGATCAGATGGTCCGCTTCGAGATCGAGCAGAACATTCCGTTCCCGATCGACGAGATGATCTGCGACCGCCAGATTCTCGGCGACAACGAAAACGGCGAGAAGAACGTCATGATCGTCGCCGCGAAGATCGACCAGGTCGAGGACATCGCGGCCGCAGTGCGCGGCGCGGGCTTTACCCCCGAACTCGTCGACGTCGCGCCGATTGCGATCACGAACGTGCTGCGCTACATCGGCGCTGCGGACGAAGGCTGCGTCGTCGTCCTTGACATCGGCTCAAAGACGACCTCGCTCGTGATCGCCGACGGAGATAAGCTCTACAACCGCTCTATCCCCGTCGCGGGCAACACGATCACAAAGGAGATTGCAACTGCGCTCGGGTGCACGGCAGACGAGGCCGAGGCGTACAAGCGCGAGGCGGCGTATGTCGCGCTTGGCGGCGTTGTCGAAGACGAGGACGAGACGCGCGACCGCGTCTCCAAGGTCTGCCGCGCGGCAATGACGCGCCTCCACGCCGAAGTGTCGCGCTCCATCAACTTCTACCGCTCGCAGCAGGGCGGAAGCGTTCCGGTGAAGCTCTACGTCACGGGCGGCACGGCGCTTCTCCCGCAGCTCGACCGCTTCTTCACCGAGAGCCTGCAGCTCGAGGTCGAGTACGTAAATCCCTTCTCCGTCGTCGGCGTCGGCCCGAAGGTTGATGCCGAGGCAATCGAGGCCGACGGCATACTTCTCCCGGCGACGGCCGGACTCGCGATTCACATGGCCGGCCTTGCGACGTTTGCGATCAACCTCCTGCCGCCGTCGCTCATCAAGGAGCGCGCCGACGTCGCGAGGATTCCGTTTGTAGCAATTGGCGCCGTATCGCTTGTCGCGGCTCTCGCGCTCGTGATGCTCGTAGCCCGCCGCGGCGCCGCGGAGGCGGAGGCCGAGAGCGCCGCCGTGTCTGCGGAGGCGTCGCGTCTCCGCGCCGTCGAAACCAAGGTCAAGGACGCGCTTGCCGCCGAGGAGCGCGAGGCCGCGAAGGCCGCCGTGTTCAGGGACCTGTTCAACAAGCGCGCGCTTTCGGTTGCGAAGATCATGGCAATTCGCTCCGCGCTCGGCAACGAGATGTGGATCGAGAAGTGGGAAGGCGACCGCATAACGATACGCGGCTGGTCTGACGACCTCAAGACGCTCGTCTCCCGCACGAAGACGGGCGGCTCCACGGCCGCGCAGATCATAGAGGCGCGGTTAAAGGGCTCGCCGGTGGTTGATCCGGCGTCAGTCAAGATCGAGTCGATGACCGACGTCGGAAAGGACGCGGCGCTCAAGCAGATAGTCGTCGTCGTCAAGTTCAAGTCCGGGAAGGGAGAATAGCGATGAACTTGTCCAAGAACCAGATAGTAATGCTCGCGATAGGCGCCTTCGCGCTTGTCGCCTCGGCCGCGCTTGGATATCTTGCGTTCAGCGCATACTCCGCGAAGTCCGAAGCGGCTGAAACTGCGGAAAGCAATTCCTCGGCGGTACAAGCTCTGTATCGTGCCGCGATAAGCCCCGACGCCGCCAGTGTCGCGGCCATAAACAAGAATCGGGACGCTCTCGCCGGATGGACCGAAGCCGCGCTCTCGACCGCCTCCGCCGGTGATCGCTCGATCGTCTCCGACGTCAACGAGGCGGCGTTCAAGCAGAAGCTCGTTGACGAGGCCCGTACGCTATCGGGCCTTCCTGGCGGCGTAGACGGCAAGATTATGAAGGATGTCTCCGCGTTTGGCTTCCCTGACCTCGTTACTGGCGACAAGCTGCCGGACAAAGCCATGCTCCCGCGCCTGCAGCGCCTGTGGGGAGACGTCTGCATACTTGTCAAGACGCTTTCGGACTGCGGCGTCATCGAAGTCGTTCGCATCGAGCCAGCCGCGGCGCAGCAGCCGGCGCAGGCGACTGCGGAGCCGAAGGACACCAAGAAGTCCAAGAAGCGCAAGAAAAAGGACGCCGAGGAGGAAAAGCCCGTCTATACGGAAGAGAAGTACGCGATTAACTTCCGCGCAAAGCCGGCGGCGCTCGTCAAGGTCGCCAATGCACTTGCGACGTCGGAGCGCTTCATCATCGTGGAGACGCTGGACTTCGCTCGCGAAGGCGACATGATCGGCAAGGCGCTGGGAGAGGGCGACAAGAAGGGCGCTGGCGAGCAGCAGCAGTCCTCGCGTCCGCGGCGGAGGCGCCGCGGCGAACAGGCGGAGTTCGGTGCAGATGCCGCGTCGCAGGAAGCCGCCGCAGAGCCGAGCAAGGGCGTAGTGAACGACCCCGCGAAGGAGGATCCGTTCCTCGTGCGGGCGATAGTCGCAACATATGATTTCGGCTCGGGCGCGAAGGCAACCGATGCGGCTCCCGCCGAAGCCGGCGAGGCGGCTGAGAAACCCGCCGAAGCCGAAGGCGCAAAGGAAGAGAAGGAGGGAGTGGAATGATCTCCAGGAATTCCGAAGGCGGCTTCTTTGCCGCACATTGGGACTGGCTTGTGGCGGGCGCTGGCGTTGTCGCGCTCATTGTCGGCATAGCGCTCTTCGTCATGTCCGGCGGCGGCGATCCCGATGAGAAAGCTTCTGCAGTCGTGAACCGCCTGAGGTCTGCAAAGAAGGCCGACACCGGCGTCAAGCCCATCGACATGGCGCCCTACGAACGCGCGCTCCAGTTCGCGGTCAAGCCACTGTCGCTTGCCGAAGTCGCGGACGAGGGCGGCAACTTCCTCGTTTCCGAGCGGCGCGTGTTCTGCAAGTCCTGCAAGAAGCCGATCAAGGACGGCTCGAAGACATGCCCGTTCTGCAACGAGGCCCAGCCCGAGCCCGAGAAGGTCGTGGTTGACTCCGACGGCGACGGGCTCCCGGACGACTGGGAGAAGAAGTACGGTCTCGACGTGACGCGGAACGACGCGGACGAGGACCCGGACGGCGATGGCTTCACCAATGCCGAGGAGTATGCGGCGGGAACGGATCCGTCCGACAAGAACTCGCACCCTGACTACTTCGATTCGCTCAAGATCGTATTGCCGCTCAAGGAGAAGGTGCTTCCGTTCTACCTGCGCTCGTACATGAAGACGCCGAGCGGCATGAAGCTCGAGTTCTTCGACCCGAAGCGTCGCAACGACTACGGGAAGAACGGCTATCGCTACTCCGTGCTCGTGGGCGAGGCTATCGGAGACACCGGATTCTCGGTCAAGTCGTTTGAGCAGAAGGAGAAGAAGGTCAAGATCAAGGGCTCGAACGTCGAGCGCGCCGTTGATGTCTCTGCCGCGACGATCGTGCGCAAGGATGACGGCAAGGAACTTGTCGTCGCGCTCGACGAGAAGCGCAAGCCCGTTGATGTGGAGGCGACGCTTGAGTTCAGCCGCGGCGAGACGAAGACCTTCGTCGTCCGGACTGGCGGAACGATTGATTTGTACGGAAACAAGTATAAGGTCGTGGAAGTGAAAAGCGTCGGGAAGGGCGCCAAAGTCACCCTCGAAGATTCGCTTCGCGGAAAAATTCGTACAGTTGAAGCCCTTGAACAGTAAAGAGAATTAAGATATAATACACAATGCAACTCATTAGGAGCAAGTTCGATATGACGAACCTAAGGAAATATGTCGCGCTGACGGCGGTCGTCGCTTTCATTGCGCTCGCACAGAGCATGAATGCTCAGGATGACCTTGACGACCTGTTGGCCGATCTCGAGGGTGAAACCCCCGCGGCCAAGCCAGCGGCTCAAGAGCCCGCTGCCGAGGAACCCGCGCCAGCGGCTGAGGAGCCTGCTCCTGCGCCTGCTGCCGAGGAGCCCGCAGCCGAGGAACCTGCGGCAGAGGAGCCTGCGGCTGAGGAGCCCGCGGCCGACCAGATCGGGGAGGCGGGCGTCTCGCCCGCGCCGGCGGCCGAAGCCGCCGACACCACTCCCGCGCCCGCGGCAGAGGAGCCTGCCGCTGAGGAACCCGCTGCAGAGGAGCCCGCGGCAGAAGAGCCTGCCGCTGAGGAACCCGCTGCCGAGGAGCCCGCGCCGGCGGCCGAAGCCGCCGACACCACTTCCGAGCCCGCAGATAAGAAGGTTGATGACACGCTTGGCCTCCTTGACGAACTTGCCGGCGAAGAGCCCGATAAGACCGAGACGCCTGCAACAACGGAGCAAGTCGCCGAGACCCCTGCGCCTGCGACTGAAGCTGCCGTCGCCACTTCTGCCGTCGCCAACAGGAAGGATGGCAAGCTCATCGACGAGATTCTGACGACCGAGAAACTGCGCCGCGAGGCGATGGATGTCCAGGCCATGCGCGAAATCCGCGAGGCGAAGGAGGCCATGGCAAGCGGCGAATATGTTGAAGCCGTTCGCCACTACGGCATCGCGGTCAAGCTCCTCAACGACAGCCCCACGGCAATGCGCTACAAGAGCGAGTGCACCGAGGGCATAGCCGAAGGCCTTTACAGGGCCGCAATCGAGGAAGATCGCACTGGGCGTCGCGCACGCGCGATCAAGTATATGGAGAAGGCCGTTGACCTTCGCCACCCGAAAGCGCGCCGCCAGCTCGAGGCGTGGAACAATGCAGACGACCCTGACGCCCACAAGACGGATGTCTCTGAAATTCAGCACCGCCGCAACGATGCCGACTACAAGCAGCGCCGCGAGAACGAGCGCCGCCACTTGAAGCGCGCCAAGCAGCTTCTTGCACAGCGCGAGATCGATCGTGCCCTTGACGAGTGCGAACTTGTCCTCGTAAAGGATCCCTACAATCAGGAGGCCCTTCGTCTCCGGGACGCCATCGTTCGCAAGAGCGATGTCATCCTCAAGAAGGAGCGTGAGGTTGCCCGCGAGAAGTGGATCGCCGATGTCGACAAGGCGTGGCGTCCTCCCTACGCTACCGATGCCACCGGCCGCGAAGAGGAAAAAGGAGCTACTATCAAGACGAAGCCCGACGCCAACAGCGAGCGCACGGTTGAGCAGACCATCATCCAGCGGATGAAGGAAATGCGTCTCCCTGCGATTTCGTTCAAGCCGCCGGCTACGATCATCGACGCCGTTGAGTACTTCCGCGGTGCGTCCAAGGACTTCGATCGTCCGGAGATTCCGCTTGAGCAGCGCGGCTTCAACTTTGTCCTCAAGACGCCTGAGGCCGTCCGTATGAAAGAGGCCGCGGCGGCGAGCGATGATGCCGACGACTTCTCCGACACCGGTTCCGACGACGGCGCTGCGGGTGGCGGTCCTATCGGCGTGCCGGTGATTCCGATGATCACGGCGAGCGACATCTCCTTCTACGATGCGCTGAAGCTCGTCTGCGAGTCCGTCGAGTACAAGTTCCTGGTGCAGGGCCCGATCGTCATGGTCATGCACAAGGACATGTCGGCCGAAGAGCTCGTCACGCGCTCGTTCCCTGTTCTTTCGTCCTTCACCGAGAAGATGGGCAGCGCCAAGGAAGACATCACGACGATGCGTGCCAGTGGCAACGGCTTCGGCGGCAGTTCGCGCAAGAGCGATGAAGGCGAGGAGAACGAGGAGCGCGATTGGAAGGAGTTCTTCTCGCTCCTTGGCGTCAAGTGGCCAGAGGGCAGCTCGATCTTCTACGTAAAGACGGTCGGCCGCCTCTTCGTCAAGAACACCCAGGACAACCTCGCGGAGTTCGAGAACGTCCTTGCCCAGCTCAACCAGCAGGTCACGCTCGTTGAGATCGAGACAAGGTTCGTCGAGGTTTGCCAGGACGACTTGAACTCGCTCGGCTTCGAGTGGATTCTTAACAGCGACTACTCTATCGGTCTCAACAAGCACCTTGCCAAGGCGCTCGGCGTCCGCGGCGGAACATGGGGCGACAGGGGTTCGAACGACAGCAACTCGCACAGCTTCAAGTCCTCTTCGTCCTACACCGGCTCCGGAACATACAATGCGTCTGGCGCGAACGGTTCTTCTTCTTCCAGCGAGTATACTGTAGATTCGCTGACGCAGAATGGCGGCACCCCCAGCAAGCTGACCAGCAATAGGATTATAACTTCAGACACCGCTTCGTCGCTGCTAAGCTCTGGGTTCTCAGGAAGTGGGCAAAACAGCTTTTCGCGGTCTGACGCGAGAAGTCGCACGACATACGATCGCTCTACTGGCGCAGACTGGATTTCGAATCGCGGTGGTAGGCGCAATGCGGGCGTAGGTGCCATTCAAGGTGTGAACGACTTTAGCGACACGGCAAACATGAGCGGCGTCTATTCGACTGGCCAGCGCTATCTTTCGACGCTGAACAACCATATCTCTGGGCAGAGCAACGCATATAATGACCAGTTCATGAGGTTGAACGCATTCCTCGGTTCGGCCGACCTTTCGATGATCCTCCACATGCTCTCGCAGAGGAGCGATACCGACCTCCTATCCGCGCCGAAGGTGCTTACGCGCCCTGGCGAAGAGGCCGTCATGAAGGTCGTTACCGAGTTCATCTACCCGACCGACTACGATGTGCAGCTGCAGTCGAGCTCTTCGGGCAGCAGCGGCAGCTATGGCGGCGGCAGTCAGTCCGCGATTCTCGCAGTCGTCGAGCCGCAGAGCTTCACGATGCGCGAAGTCGGCGTTATCTTGCAGGTCACTCCGTCCTTGACCGACGACGGCAACGTCGTTGACCTTGAGCTCAACACGCAAGTCGTCGACGAGCCGACCTGGAAGAACTACGGCATGAGGATTCCGTTCACTGGCAACTCTTCCCAGATGCAGAACTTCTTGGGCATAGGTGATATTCTCACTGGTCTCGCCGAGGTTCTCACGTCGATTGGTTCGGGACTGTCCGCCGATATGCAGACCGACCTCGCCGCGCGTGCGAGCGATGCGGCCTACAGGGCACTCGACAATCTCACGACGGCAGGCAACGAGAACATGACCTACTACGATGTCCCGATGGAGCAGCCGTTCTTCCACGTCCGTTCCGTAGACTCGAAGGTTTCCGTCTATCCTGGTGCGACGATCGTCATGGGCGGTCTCATCACTGAGGCCCGCAAGGCAATGGACGACAAGATTCCGTTCCTTGGCGACATCCCGTTCATTGGTCGTCTCTTCCGCAGCCATTCCGAGCAGACGTCCAAGCGCAACCTCCTCATCTTTGTCACGACGCGCATTGTCGATGGACGTGGGCGTGAGATGCACAAGGATGGCCTTGATCTTGCCGATCAGGGCGGCGACGACGCAAAGCCCGCGCCCGAAGCGCCAGCTAACTAAAGAGAAAAATGAAAGTGGCACTAACAGGAGGGATTGCCTGCGGCAAATCCCTCCTTTCCAAGTTTTTGAACGAACTTGGCGTCGAGACGCTTGACGCCGATGATGTCGTGCATGAGCTTCTTCCCGATCCAGAAGAGCGTCGACGCATCGCGGCCGAGGTTTTTGCCGATCCCGAGAAGCGCCGTGCCCTTGAGGCGAAGCTCCACCCGATCGTCAAGGAGAAAATCGACGCTTGGCTTGACGGGACGAACGGGACAGCCGAGACAGCCGAGACGAGCGGGACTGGCGCTTGTCCCGTTAGTCCCGGTGGTCTCGTTAGTCCCGCATGTCCTGTTCGTGTCGCCATAATCCCTCTCCTTTTCGAAGCACACTGGGAGAAAAATTTTGATATAATATGTTGCGTCGTCTCCTCTCGTGAGAAGCAAATCGAACGGATGATGACGACACGGGGGATGACGCTTGCGGAGGCCGAGGCACGACTCGCAGCGCAGATGCCTGTCGAGGAAAAGGCCAGGCGTTCGCAGTATGTCATCCGAAACGACGGAACAGCCGAGGAGCTCCGCGCAGAAGCGCAAAAGCTCGTTGACACCCTCTGCGCCTCTGCGTCTCTGCGTTAAAATCAATTCTCCAACTCAAAACTACAACTCAAGATTTATGTCCGAAGAACTCGATGTGTTTGCGAGCGCCGTCACCAAGAGCGCCGCGCCGAAGCCCCAGCAACCCCAGCCGCAGCAGCAGGGGGGCGGCAATAATGGCCAGAAAAAGCGGTTCCACAACCGCGGCGGCAAGAATTTCAACCGTGGCGGCGGCAAGCCGAACAACTCGCCGATCCGCGGTGCGAACGGCGAAGAGAGCGTAAACCCGCTTCTCAATGCCCCGCTTCCGACCGAGCAGCGCGCGCAGGAGCCCGATGCCCCCGCAAACCCGAACCGCAATCCCGATCTCCCAGAGTACCGTCTCGCCGACATCCAGACTTGGCCCGCGCCGACGATTGTCGAGCGTATGATGCCCGGTGCCGATCCCGAGGAACTTGGCACCTACCGCAAGCATGAACTTATCTTCGCCGCAATCAGGATGTATCTCGCGAACGGTGGCGCGGTTCTCGCTTCTGGCTGCCTTGAGATTGTCCGCGAAGGACATGGCTTCTTGAGGTCCGCGAAGAACAACTTCCTCGCGTATCCAGAGGATGTCTTTGTCACGCAGCAGCAGATTCGCCGCCACGCTCTCAGGACGGGCGACATAGTGGAAGGTCCGATCCGCGACCCGCGCGATCGCGACCGCTTCTTCTGCCTCGGCAACGTCGCGACGGTAAACGGCAAGGAGCCGTCCGTCGCCGCGCGCGTAATTCACTTCGAGAACCTGACCGCGACGTTCCCGACGCGGCGCATCATCCTTGAGACCGATCCCAAGGAGTTCTCGACGCGCGTCGTCGACCTCTTCACGCCGATTGGCTTCGGCCAGCGCGGACTTATCATCGCGCCGCCGCGCGTCGGCAAGACCGTTCTCCTTCAGAAGATGGCGAACGCGATTTCCAAGAACTATCCCGAGGCGATGCTCATCATCCTTCTCATCGACGAGCGCCCTGAGGAAGTTACCGACATGCAGCGCAACACAAAGGCGATGGTGCTTTCGTCTACGTTCGACGAAGAGCCCCAGCACCACGTGAGCGTCACCGAGATGGTGCTTGAGATGTCGAAGCGCCAGGTCGAAAACGGCCGCGACGTCATTATACTCATGGACTCGCTGACTCGCATGGCACGCGCCTACAACACGGTGCAGCCACACTCCGGCAAGATCCTCACAGGCGGCGTCGACGCGCTTGCGATGCACAGGCCGAAGAGGTTCTTCGGCGCGGCACGCAACATCGAAGGCGGCGGTTCGCTCACGATCATCGCGACAGGTCTCGTCGACACGGGCTCCAGGATGGACGAGGTCATCTTCGAGGAGTTCAAGGGCACGGGCAACATGGAGATTGTCCTCGACCGTGGACTTGCAGACAAGCGCATCTACCCCGCAATCGACATCGACAAGTCCGGGACGCGCAAGGAAGACCTGCTGCTCGATCCGATGGAGCTCGAGAAGACGTGGGGCATGCGCCGCATCCTTTCCGACGCCGGTCCCGAGAGCGCGATGAAGTCGGTTTTGAACTCGCTGAAGAAGACGCAGTCCAACCCCGAGTTCCTTCTTGCCCTTGACTTAAAGAACCTGGAGCGGTAAAATAGTAGCCAAACCGAAGGGGTCTAACCCTTTGCGGAAAGGAGGTTGACCATGAAGAAAGCATTTGTTCTCCTTGCCCTGTCGTTGGCGGCCTTGTCATCGTTGGCCGATTCTCGAAATGTGCACTATAGAGGTTATCGAATAGGGGATTCGGGAATATTCACTGATCAAACTCGCATTGCCGGATTGCCTTTTGCAGCCTCCAATGTTGGTCAACAGGGGTCTAAAGAACTTACGGCCAGTCAAATACCAGGCCAGAAGATCGTCCGCTGGTGGGCATACCAAAGCGAATCCAATTCTGAACCTTATTATCAAAACGAAGTCAAAGTCGCAGATGGCGATTATTCTCTTCTCTGGACGTACGATACTGTAAAATATGACCCAGTGAATGTTGTCGTTGACTACGAATACATAAAATATAACCTTTCCTACAATGCAAACGGCGGTAGTTATGAGCCTTCGACAGACAACAACATTATCTATACAAATGGCGTTAGCATTGCGTCTAGCAACGGAGTGACGCGCGTGGGCTATACGTGGTCGGGCTGGACGAACGATCTGACGCCAGGCGTCGTCTGGATGGGTGGCGAGACGGTGACGGGCGCCAGCCTGGGCGTTACTGCGACTTACGATGACTTCAATGTCGTCCTTCGTGCTAAGTGGACGCCCAAGACCTATACGGTGACGCTTAACGCGAACGGAGGAAGCGTGTCGCCGGAGTCCAAGAGTGTCACATACGATGCGACGTACGGCGACCTGCCTGTGCCGACGCGGCCTGGGTATGCGTTCGACGGGTGGTACACCATCGGCGAGTCGAAGGTGACGGCGGGGACAAAGGTCTTGATTACCGCCGCTCAGACTCTATACGCGCATTGGACAGCAAATAACTATACTGTTTCGTTTAATGCAAACGGTGGAACCGGTTCGATGGCGAACCAGAGCTTTGTCTACGACGAGGCGAAGAACTTGACATCGAACAGCTTTGTGAAAACGGGCTACTCTTTTGGTGGATGGGCAACTGCGCCTGCATCGACGTGTGAATACGGCGATGGGGAATTGGTCAAAAACTTGACGGCGACGGCGAACGGTACGGTTACGCTATACGCCGTCTGGACGCCTATCACCTACACGATTTCATTTGACGGCAACGGCGCGGATTCGGGTTCGGTCGGGAACATTGCGGCAACATACGATGTCGAGTATCCGCTTCCCGATAATGGATTCGAAAGAACGGGGCGTTCGTTCAAGGCCTGGCGGTTGGGCTCGGATGGCGATACATACAATGTCGGCGACAGCGTTTCAAATCTTACCACTACTGCCGGTGATACCGTCACGTTCTACGCTTTTTGGACGGAGCCGCGGTACATTGCGTTTCACGGCAATGGTGCCGACAATTCCGACGCGATGGCTGACGACATGATGATGTTTGATGGCATTGAGACCAAGCCGCTTGTTCCCAACGAGTTCGAGAAGACGGGGTATACTTTTGTTGGTTGGGCGACGAACGAAACGGATGCTGCTGCGCTGAAATGTGCTTATACTAACTGCGAGGATGTAATCAGTACCAATTTGTGGATGGACGTCTGCGAGACAAATGACTTCTACGCAGTCTGGCAGACGAACAAATACACCGTTATCTTCAATGCAAACGGCGGATGGGGGTCGATGGCCAATCAGGAGTTTGTCTACGACCAGGCGCAGTATCTGCCGAGTCGCGATACCAAAATCACCTCAAATTTGGATTTTCAGGGCTGGGCGACTAACAGTACTGGAGACGTGGTGTTCAGGGAGGTTGTCGACCCCGTGTCCAACTTGACCGTCGTGGCGGACGGCGTAATTATGCTCTACGCCGTGTGGGACAATAGTGAACTTTCCAAGGCGATGCACTGCGACAATCTTTCTTGGGAGCAAAGCGACCCTACTGAAATAACAGTAAAATGGAACGCGTGCATAGGCGCCGAAGAAGGATATAACCCAAGCGATTCCTCGCCAAGCGGATCTTCGGTTTGTGCAATTGTGCCAGACGATAAAGATGCGTCTTGTGTCATGAAGCCATTGGGAGTAAGTGGCGCCGGCAAGCTTAGCTTCTGGTACAAAATGTCCAGTCAAGATGCATCTTTGTACTGGTTGAGTTGCAAGACGAATTCATCCTCAAGTGTGACAATTGAACCTAAAACAACATGGACGCGATTTGGTCCGATTGATATAGAATATATTGAATACGTTGACTTGACTTTCGTTCTTAATAATTCAAGTTCCGCTGGGACTGAATACAAGGTCTGGATCGATCAGATGAAATGGGAGCCAGAAGGCGAAGACAAAAAGCCGTCAGTGTATACAAATGATGTGCCGACGGCTGTCACGGGGCTTGTCTACGACGGCAAGGAGAAGACTGGTGTTATAGCAGGCTACGGCTATACTGTCGGCTACACGATTTCCGGGAATGTGGCGACGAACGCCGGGAACTACGTGGCAACAGCTACACCAGATGCATATTGCGTCTGGCCTGACGGCTCTTCCGATGCGATGAAAATCAATTGGTCCATTGCCAAGGCGACATACGACATGAGCGGAGTGACGTTCGACGGCGCGACGTTCGTGGTGGACGGCGATCCTAAGTATATAGAAATCTCAGGAACGCTTCCAGACGGCGTTAATGTGTCGTACTCTGGCAATGGCGAGACTGAACCTGGCGTCTACACAGTGACGGCAAGCTTTACTGGCGACACGGACAACTACGAGCTTATTCAAGACATGACGGCGACCATGACGATCGAGAAGCGGAGGGTGGCAATCCCGTCCGCGATGCTCGACCTTGTCTACGATGGTCTTGCGAAGACCGGCGTCGTCGCTTCTGTCGGCTATACGCTTTCCGACAATGTGGCCACGAACGCGGGGAACTACGAGGCGACGGCTACGCTTGCCGATTGGTATGTTTGGGATGACGGAACTCCGGATGAGCAAAAAATCCAGTGGTCCATCGCCAAGGCGACATACGACATGAGCGGCGTGACGTTCACAAATGCGACGTTCGTGGCCGACGGCGAGGCGCATTCGATATACGTGTCTGGCGACCTCCCAGAGGGTGTTGAAGTGTTGTCGTACTCTGGCAACGACAAGATCGAGCCAGGCACATACACCGTTACGGCGAGCTTTACTGGTGACGCGGACAACTACGAGCCGATTGCGGACATGACGGCGACCATGACGATCACTAGAGGGTCTGGCCCCAATCCCGACGCGGCGGATCTGGTGCTCCACCCAGACGGCGAGCCCTCGCTCGATGCTTTCACGGCAGAGAAGGCTGCGACGTATGTTGGATGGTTAAGGGACGGCTCCGGAAGGATTGCGGCGCAGCTTACAGTCAAGACATCTGCGGCGAAGTCCGGCAAGGCGGCAAAGTCTACAATCACCGTGACACCCGTTGGCGGAAAGAAGTATACGCTCAAGACTACGGTACAGCCAGGCGGGAACCCGACGGACGAGTTCGGGATAACTTACGGTGCGCTCGGGCTCACGGGCACGGTCGAGGGATTTTCGGTGGAGGCCAGCGCGGATGTTGCCAAGTCAAAGGATGCGACCGTCAAGGCGTTAGCAGGCAAGATTCCCGTCGGCACATACACGTTCATCGTGGAAACTGATGATGGCACGGCGGTGTTCTCGGCCATAATTGCCAAGAACGGCAAGACCAAGGTGCAGGGCTTCCTCGGTAACGGCACGAAGGTTTCCGTCTCGGCTACAGGATCCCTTGGTGACACGTATTTCGCCGTGCCAGTTGTTGTGTCCAAGTCTAAGGTTTCGTTCGGCTTCGTACTCTGGATTCCGCTTGCTGGCGGTTCGCCTGTCTTCGTTGGCGCAATTGGCACTTCCTGGCAGGCGCTACGGACGGGGGGGGCCTATGCCCTTGCCGATGGCGTGCACGTCTTCGACTTCGTGGAACTGCCCACCTTCCGCAGCTATATTGCCGCAGTGGACGGTACGCCTGTAGCTCCCGTCGGCGAGAAGTTTACGGTATCGGGGTCGAAATGGGCTTTCTCAAAAACGTCCGGCAAGCTGAAGGTCGTCGATGGCTTCCTGTCCATCGTTGCCAATGGCGAGCCCTCCAACCTGTCAGGACTGAAACTTACATATACGGCAAAGACCGGGCTCGTAAAGGGGTCGTTCAAGCTGTATTACATGGAAGGCGGGAAGGTTAAGTTCGATAAGGTGACGATTACCGGCGCCGTGGTAGACGGCGTCTTCATGGGCAGCGGCACGGTCAAGAAGCTTGGCTCCTTTGCAGTGTGGGCAGAATGAGCGACATAGTCATACACAATGCGAAGGTCCACAACCTGCGGGGAATCGACGTAACGATTCCCCGTGACTCTCTCACGGTTGTAACGGGGCTTTCGGGGAGCGGCAAGTCGTCGCTTGCGTTTGATACGCTCTACGCTGAAGGGCAGCGCCGCTACGTCGAGTCGCTTTCTGCGTATGCACGGCAGTTCCTCGACAGGATGCAGAAGCCGGACGTCGAGAAGATAGAAGGGCTTTCGCCTGCGATTTCCATTGAGCAGCGCACGACGAGCGGCAACCCGCGCTCGATTGTTGCGACAGTCACCGAGATTCACGACTACTTGAGAATCCTCTACGGATCGATCGCCGTCGCGCACTGCCCGCATTGTGGCAAGCCGGTCGTCAAGCAGTCGGCGGAGCAGATCGTGGAGGCGATTATTAGGGGTCAGGAGTCAGGGGTAAGGGGTCAGGAAGGAAGGAAGATTATAATTTATGCCCCATTGGTGAAGGGAAAGAAGGGGCGGCACGAAGAGCCGCTTGCATCTGTGAAGCGCAATGGCTTTGCGCGCGTCAGGATCGACGGCACGATCTATCCCGTCGACGAGCTTCCAGCGCTCGACAAGAAAAAGGCGCACACCATTGACGTCGTGGTTGACCGTCTCGTGATTCCTGCGGTGCCCGATGCCGCGTTCAAGACGCGCCTCACCGACTCTGTCGAACTCGCCCTCAAGACCGGCAAAGGCATAATGGAAGTAGAGTGGCTGGGAGACAAGGGGTCAGGAGCCAGTACAGAGGGGGCGAGGCGCGAATCAGAAATCTTGTCTGGCGCGGAGCGGAAAGAGCCGAAGGCGAGAGACGCGGAGCGCCAGACCACCTATTCCGAGCTGAACGCCTGCCCTGACTGCGGTATTTCGTTTGATGAGCTGAAGGCGCGGTCGTTTTCGTTCAACTCGCCGTTTGGCGCGTGCCCGACTTGCGCGGGGCTCGGGCAGCTCTACTACTTCGACGAAGACCTCGTCGTGCCCGATAAGTCGCTTCCGCTCGAGGAGGCGATACACCCCTGGCGGCGCATGGGGCAGATGAACATCCTCTACCACAGGGAGCTTCTTGCGCAGATCGCGAAGCAGTACAAGGTGAAGCTATCGACGCCCTATGAGAAGCTACCGGCGAAGTTTCGTCACGGGCTTATGCACGGCTTCAAGGATGACCTCATCCTTCCGTGGCGGCGCGTCGACCGTCCGTTCGAGGGAGTCCTCGCGTCGCTTCAGCGGCGGCTTGACGAGGCGGAGGACGACGAGATGCGCGCGAAGTTCGAGGCGTACCAGAGCTTCCGCACCTGCCCCGACTGCCATGGCTCGCGCCTCAGGCCTGAGTCGCGCGCGGCGACTGTCGCCGGAAAGTCGATCGTCGAAGTTATGGCCATGCCCGTCACCGAGGCATTGGAGTTTTTCAAAAATAAATTCCAAACTCCAACTAAAGACTCCAACTCCACTCTCCAACTCCATTCTCCAACTCCAACTTCCAACTCCAACTCCACTCTCCAACTCCATTCTCCAACTCCAACTCCACTCTCCAACTCATCCAAGCTCGCCGGTCTCAAGGACATCATAGCCGAGATCGTGCGGCGGCTCCAGTTCCTTCTCGATGTCGGGCTTGACTACCTGACGCTCGACCGTGCGGCGTCCACTCTCTCCGGCGGCGAAATGCAGCGCATCCGCCTCGCGACGCAAATTGGCTCTGGGCTCACCGGCGTCCTCTATGTCCTCGACGAGCCGACGATAGGGCTCCACCCGCGCGACAACGAGCGGCTTATCTCGACCCTAAAGGGTCTGCGCGACCGCGGCAACACCGTCGTCGTCGTGGAGCACGACGAGGAGATGATGCGCGCCGCCGACTACATCGTCGACCTTGGTCCCGGCGCGGGACGCGAAGGCGGCAAGGTAATGTATCAGGGCAACTTCAAGGGACTTCTCAAGGCGAAGTCGCTCACCGCCGATTACCTGACAGGAAGAAAAAAAGTGATGACAGCAGACGGTCGACGGCCGACAGTCGCAAGTCGTCAGTCGGGCAACCAGCGGGGTCAGACCCCGCCGGTGAAACCGAGGGGTCTGACCCCTATGGTTGCCACGCCCAAGACTTTCAACTTTCAACTTTCAACTTTCAACTCTTTGACCATCTCCGGCTGCACCGAGCACAACCTCAAGAATATCACAGCCCATTTCCCCGTCGGCGCGTTCACTGTGGTGACAGGCGTCTCGGGCTCGGGCAAGTCGACGCTCGTCGACGAGACGCTCAAGCGCGCGCTTCTCCAGAAGTTTTACCATGCGAAGGCCGTCCCCGGCAAGTACAAGAAGATCACTGGCTTCGAGAACTTCGACAAGGTCGTCGAGATCGACCAGTCGCCCATCGGCCGCACGCCACGTTCGAACCCGGCGACATACGTCGGCTTCTTCTCCGAGATACGCGACCTATTCGCGAAGACCGAGTCCGCGCGCGCGCGCGGCTACACTGCGGGGCGCTTCTCCTTCAACGTGAAGGGCGGTCGGTGCGAGACGTGCGGCGGCGACGGATTGCAAAAACTTGAGATGAGCTTCCTCCCAGATGTCTACGTCACGTGCGACCAGTGCGGCGGCAAGCGCTTCAACGCCGAGACGCTTGAAGTCACCTACGGCGGCAAGAACATCGCGGACGTCCTCGAGATGACTGTCGCGGAAGGGTGCGAATTCTTTGCGAAGGTGCCGTCTCTCGCACGCAAGCTCCAGACGCTTCTCGACGTCGGGCTTGGCTACATCGCTCTCGGGCAGTCCGCTACGACGCTCTCAGGCGGCGAGGCCCAGCGCATCAAGCTCGCGACGGAACTTTCCCGCCGCTCTACGGGTCGCACGCTCTACCTTCTCGACGAGCCGACGACGGGGCTTCACTTCGACGACGTGGCGAAGCTGATGAAGCTTCTCCTGCGGCTCCGCGACCAGGGGAACACCATCATCGTCATTGAGCATAACATTGATGTCATCCGTTGCGCCGATTGGATCGTAGACCTCGGGCCCGGCGGAGGCGATGCGGGCGGCGAACTCGTCTGCGAAGGGCCATTGGGAACGGTAAAGGCCTGCCCTCGTTCCGTCACTGCCAAATTTCTCTGATTCCTTTTGATTTTCCCGATGAAAAATGGTAATATATCAACTTGTAATATCGGGTAAAATACCATGAAAACAAGAAAAGCACTGTCGCTCTTCTTCTGTACGGTTGCGTTTGCCGCAGGCGCGGCAACCGTTTCCGTCGATAAGGCCAAGTTTGCGGCTGGCTCCTGGGCGCTTTCCAATGCGTCTTTGGGCGTTCCGCATGGCAAGACGGTAAGCGGAGCAACGCCGTATGATGTCGATGGCTCTGTGGGTTTCTACGCCGTGGCGCTCGAAGGCGGTGGAACCGTGTTCCTCGCGTCGGACGACGAAATAGGCCCCGTCCTCGCGTTTACGGCGGAGTCTAATCCAGATCTTTCCGCGAAAAGTCCGCTGCGGGATCTCCTTGAGCGGGACATCAAGGCGCGTCGCGGTGTTGTAGCGGCCGCAAAGGAACTTGATAAGTCTATGCCCAATGCGGCGCAAATTGCTGCGCCTTCCGCTTCTTCGCAGTCTTCGTCTTCCGCTGCTGCAAAGGCGGTCTGGGCTGCATTGACGGTTTCGGCTCCCAAAGCGGTTTCGTCTGACCTTGATCGCGCGACTGGCGCTTCGTCCGACGCCGCGCTTTCTTACGCAGCGCCGCGGTCGGATCTTGCCGTTTCCGACATTCGCGTCGAGCCCTTGGTCAAGTCGCAGTGGAGCCAGCAGACTGCAGGCGGCGGCAATTGCTACAACTACTATACGCCAAACAACTATCCCTGCGGTTGCGTGGCGACCGCCGCCGCCCAGATCATGCGCTACTGGGAATATCCTACTGCGGCGCTTCCGCCGTTCGAGAACTACTGCGATGTTGACGATGAGACAAGATTGCTTACTTCTGTTGATTATCCCAGCGATCGTGTATACGACTGGGGTCTCATGAAGTTGAAGCCTGCGTCTTCTGCGACTGGCCCGGAGCGCGAGGCCATCGGGCGGCTCACGTCTGACATAGGCGTGGCCTTGGGCGCGAGCTACGAGTTCGACGGCACCGGCGCGATGTCTATCGATGTAAGCAAGGTGTTTCGCGCTAATTTTGCCTATCCGAGTGGCGTAGAGTTTTGGAACAGAAACTGGGAGTCGGCGCTTCAGGACGGCGGCGGTCTCCACTCGCGCGAGACGCGTAACAAGGTGATATACGCCTGTCTTGATGCGCGGCTTCCCGTACAGCTTGCCATTGCAGATGGCAACGGCTACAATGGGCACGCGGTTGTCTGCGACGGATACGGCTTTGTTACGATTGGCGACGTTGAGACCGAGTTCGCCCACATCAACATGGGCTGGTCAGGTAGTGGCGACGTGTGGTACAACATTCCCGACATTGACTCCATTGCGGGTTCGACGGCCGGGGGTGGCGGCGTGCACTTCCAGATCATAAAAGGCGCGACATTCAATATCGCGACAAATGCATTTGGTGGGTTGCTCACTGGACGCATAATTGACGACGGGGATCCCGTCACCAACGCAGTCGTTACGGCATATGAGGACGCGGATGCGGTCGCCACTTGCACGACGGACGAACACGGCATATACGCCTTTATGCTTCCGGCAAAGGCGAGCTACGACGTTAGGGTGGTGTCTGCGGACGGCGTGAAATCTGGTGCGCTTGACCATTCTGTTTATATCGCCGAGACGTGGGAAGATGCCGACTATGTCGTGTACGACATCAATAACGTCGGCAATTCGTGGGGCAACGATATCGACATTGTGATTCCACACGTAAGAATCGTAGGCGAAAACAACTATCCAAGTCTGAACGCTGCGCTTGTTGCTGCCTCGACAATGGAAAACCCAGTCATCGAGATATTCGGCCCCACTAAGCTAAAGGCCCCGGTTACCATCACGACAAACGTCACGATCCGCACCGTTCCCGCCGCGTCTCTCTCTCTCGCCGACTGCGAGGTAGTCGCCACCGACGATACGATTACCAAGGAAGGATGGGTTCTGCAAGTGGCCGATGGCGTCCGCGTGGATTTTTCGAACATCGTGATTCGTACGGAGGCGAACGCCCCTGTCCGCATTAACGTCTTCGAGACCGGCAAGGTGGCGTTTTCTGGCCGTGTCGATCTTGGGACTGTGGTAACGCATGCCGCCGACGCTTTCATCCTTGCCGGGCCGTTTGAACCGGTGGATGATGGTCTTGCGGTTTCCTGTCCCGTTGCATCTGGCTTTGGGTTGCAGTTCGGTACGTACGAGTGCTCCGACGAAGACGCGGGGACTTGTGTACGCTTGATCGCCAACGCACTTGACGCGACGTTGACAGGCGTAGCAAGCGGCGGAGTCCTCGTCTGGGATCGGCAGCCGATCGATCCTTCCATCGCCATTGCATACGCCACGAATGATGTTTTCGGCATCAAGTACTATAGTTCGGTCGATCTGCTTTTTAGCGACTACACTAATGGTGCAGAGGTCGTTTTTCTCAAGGACTGTCCGGTGAACATGTTCACGAACGCCGTGGTCGTTGGCAAGTCGATGACCATACGGTCCGAAGCAGACACTCCTTTTGTCGTGACAGCAGGCGAGGCGGCCGGTTTTACGGTGCAGGGCGAAGACACCGAGCTTGTTTTCACCAACATTGTGTTCAAGCGCACCGGCACTCCCTCCACGAACTTTGCCACTGTCAAGGGCGGCGCGTCGTTAGTGCTTGCCTCCGGCGCAACCATAGCCGACTTGCAGTTTGCTGGAACGGCCAGCGCGGTGTATGTGGACAGCAGCAGTGACATGGAGATGACGAACAAGGTTACGATGCTGAAGGGCTCTGTCATCACGAATTGCGTGGCGACGCGGTTGGCCACAGGCAGGGCGGGCGGCGTCTATCTCACAGGCGAGAATTCTTTGTTCGACTTTGCGGGCGGCTTGATAACTGGTTGTGTGGCGGGTCATAATACCGGTGGCGGAGCCGTGTATGCCGGGAAGGGCGCGACAGTCGCAGTCTCTGGTTCGGCGACTGCGTATGGGAACAAGTCCAAAACTTATACGCGCAACATCTACGTCCAGAGCTTTGAAAGCCTGATTCTCGCCGATGAGCTTACTGGTGAAGTTGGCGTCTATTGCAATGGCGGCACCGCAAACGGAAAGTCGTTTGCCACGGTTGATGCGTCGACAGCTGCCGCGCTTGCGTCCAGAGAACACTTCTACAATGACTATAGCGCATCCTTGTATGCCGAGACATCCGAAGACTTCACCACGCTTGTTTGGGCGGCAGAGCCGCCAGGCCCAAAACCAGTGCCAGAAGTCGATGCCGAAGCTCGTCTCATAGTCGGCTCCGAGACGAATACGTACGCCACCGTGGGCGATGCATTTGAGGCCGCGGGTCTCAACGATGCGAGAATTGAGCTTGTCGCGAATGCCTCCTTGTCTGCGAACATTACGGTCTCGTCGGCAATAGTCTTTGACGGAATGGGTTGGAAGCTTGACCGTGTCGGCGATTTCTGTCTTTCTGTTCCGAATGCGGACGCGTCTTTGACGGTTACGAACATAGTCATTGATGGCGGGAGTGGTGCAGGCAGGATATTGGATGTATATGGCGGATCGCTTGTCCTTGGGGCGGATACTGTGATTTCCTGTGTTACGGGCGCAGTCAATACTATGGTCGCCCCGATAGTGGTAAATCAGAATGGAACACTTACGATGTTGCCTGGTTCGGAGATTTCGTATTGCACGAATTTGTTTGCGCGGTGGTCTGGCGGCCCGCTTGCTGCGGGTGCTGTCGTCGCGACCGGTAATAGCTGTGTGCGGATTTATGGCGGATCAATACACCATTGCTCTGGTTCTGGTGCTGGCGGCGTATACATCGGCAATACGTCATGCGCATACGTGCAAGGGGATGTCGAGATACGCGACAATACGTCGCTTTCCGGCGAGCCGAGCAACCTGGTTGTCCATGACAAGAGTGTTCTTGTGCTCGATGACATGCTTGCTGGCTTAATCGGCTATACTGAGGGCGTGGGCGGCGACACGAACGTGTTCGGAACCATAGACTCCGATTTTGTCGCATCGACCACGGCGAGCAACGTAGCTGTCAGCGCACGTTGCTTCAGGCACGACCAGACGGGGGCGAAGGGCATGGTTGCCACGAACGAGACCGAGGCGATTCTCGTGTGGAGTTCCGCAGTCGGCGACTCGACCATGTTCACCAATGTGGTGGAAGGCGTGACGAACATTTACGAGGTCGTAAGAATTGCCGGCGATGACGAGCCAGAGGTCGTCGTGTGCGAGCCCTTTGCGTTTGTTGCGATAGAGGAAGTCACACCTGGCACGTGGAAACTTACGCTGACTAATGGCACGGAGTATTGCATTTACACGCTATTTGGATCGGCAGACCTGAAGAACTGGTCTGAGGCTGGCAAAAAGAATCCGCTTGCTGGCGGCGACATCTCTGGCGAGGATCGTAAGTTTGTCTTCGAGGTCGATGATTCGTCCGGCACGCAGTTCTGGAAAGTCGAAGGCGAAGACGGAACCAAAAACCCCTAACGCCCAACCTCCAACTCCAACTCTGAACTCCAACTACTGACTCCTGACCCCTGACCCCTAACTACTGACCCCTCTTTATGGCAACTAAAGATACAACAAAGAAGACCTCCGGCAATACCGCGCTTGACGCGGTGATGAGCCAGATCCGCAAGGAATTTGGCGAGATGGCTATCATGCGTCTCGGCGACCAGGAGGTGAAGGAAGTCCCTGTGATCTCCACCGGCGCGCTTTCCTTAGACATGGCGCTCGGCGTCGGCGGGCTCCCGCGCGGGCGCATCGTCGAATGCTACGGCCAGGAGTCGTCAGGCAAGACGACGCTGACCTTGCACGTTATCGCAAACGCCCAGAGGTCTGGCGGAGTAGCCGCGTTCATCGACGCTGAGCATGCTCTCGACCCGGGGTACGCCAAGAAGATTGGCGTCAACCTTGACGATCTCATCGTCTCCCAGCCGAACAGCGGCGAAGAGGCGCTTACTATCTGCGAGCAGCTCGCGAAGTCTGGCGCTCTTGACGTGATCGTGGTCGACTCCGTCGCGGCGCTTGTGCCGCAGGCCGAGATCGACGGCAACATGGGCGACAGCCACATGGGGCTTCAGGCGCGTCTAATGTCGCAGGCGATGAGAAAGCTCACGGCAGTTGTCGCGCAGACGAAGACGCTAATAATCTTCACGAACCAGGTGCGCGAGAAAATCGGCGTGATGTTCGGGAATCCTGAGACGACTCCAGGCGGCAAGGCGCTCAAGTTCTACGCGAGCTGCCGTCTCCAGGTGCAGCGCATCGGCGCGATCAAGAATCCCGCCGGCCAGGTCGTCGGCAACAGGACGCGCGTCAAGGTCGTGAAGAACAAGGTCGCGCCGCCTTTCACCGAGGCCGAGTTCGACATCCTCTACACTTGCGGCATCTCGTACGAGGGCTCTGTCCTTGATGCGGCGCTTGCGCGCGGCGTAGTTGAGAAACGCGGCAGCTGGCTCAGCTTTGGCGACGAGCAGCTTGCGCAGGGTGCGCTTGCGACGATCGAGTACCTGAAGACGAATCCAGACGTGACGGCGAAGATCGTCGAGCTCGTGAAGTCCACGCCAGTCAATCCCGCGCTGGCTAAGAAAAAGTAAGATTTTGCGAGTCCCGGAGCGGTAGGAGCCGAAGGCGACGGACGCGAAGGGACGAGCCTCAACTAAAGGAGAGTTGGCGGAGTGGTTGAACGCGGCGGTCTTGAAAACCGTTGAGGATGCAAGTCCTCCGGGGGTTCGAATCCCTCACTCTCCGCCACTTTGGCAGGAACTTAAAAAAGGAGACAGAAAATGAAGAAGACCGTAATCGTAAACGCGCACGTCGTTTCCCCCGGCGTCGACATCGAAAAAGCCACGATCATCGTCGAGGGCAAGAAGATAAAGCAAGTCCTCAAGGGCTCGAAGGCCGTCAAGTCCGACGCGAACACGACCGTCGTCGACGTGCGCGGTCAGTACGTGATGCCTGGCTTCATTGACGTCCATACCCACGGTGCGCTCGGCTACGACTTCTGCGACGCCGATCCCAAGGCGATCTTCGAGTTCGCGAAGGCGAAGCTCGCGGAGGGCGTGACGACTGTGCTCCCGACGACGCTCACCGTCTCGCATGGCGAGCTGATCGCCGCCGCGAAGAACGCCAAGGCCTACGCCGACGCTGGCATGCCGTATTCCAAGGTCCCCGGCATCCACCTCGAAGGCCCGTTCATCAACGTCAAGTGCTGCGGTGCGCAGAACCCGAAGTTCGTCCGCAAGCCCGAGATCAAGGAAGTTAAGGAGATCTCGAAGGTCTATCCCGTGAAGCTCATCTCCTACGCGGTTGAGACCGAGGGCGGCGCGAAGTTCGCGAAGGACTGCTTCAAGATGGGCGTCGTGCCGAGTTGCGGCCACACGGGCGCGAAGTTCAAGGATCTCGTTCCCGCCTACAAGAACGGCCTTCGCCACATGACGCACTTCTGCAACCAGATGACGCCGCTCCATCACCGCGAGATTGGCATGGTCGGCGCGGGCTTTCTCGTCGAGGATCTCAACACCGAGGTCATCTGCGACAAGATCCACCTCTGCCCCGACATGCTGAACCTCATCTTCACGCGTCGCAGTCTCGAGCACATCCAGATGATCACCGATTCGCTCCGCTGCTCGCACTGCAAGGACGGGTACGCTTTCGAGATGGGCGGGCTCAAGGTTCTTCTCAAGGGCGGCGAGGCGCGTCTAGTCGAGGGCGGCAATCTCGCGGGCTCGACGCTCTGGATGGGCATGGGTCTCAAGAACGTCCACGATGTCACCGGCATACCGCTCAAGGATCTCGTTCGCACGACCTCGTGGAACCAGGCGATCGAGCTTGGCTGGGGCAAGACGCTCGGCAAGGTCGAGAAGGGATACATCGCCGACCTCGTCGTGATCAACCCGCGCAGCTGGAAGCCGTCGGCCGTCTTCATTGACGGCGAACAGCGCATTTGATACAATACGCGCCAAACGATTTGGAGAGATGGCCGAGTGGCTGAAGGCAACGGTTTGCTAAATCGTCGTACGGGTTAATTTCCGTACCGAGGGTTCGAATCCCTCTCTCTCCGCCATTTTCCCGTCCGTTTTTTGATATAATACGGAACAGTGGAATCTCCCATCGCCATAGTCGGCATGTCATGCCGTTTCGCAGGATGCCCGACGCCGTCGGCCTTCTGGGGCGCCGTGATGGCGCGCCGCTGCTGCTTGACGCCGCTTGGTCCCGACGCAGAGCTGCCGCTCGGCCAGCGCAATGTCTTCGAGCGGCCCTATCCCGTGAGGATGGGACAGCTCGGGCCGCTTTTCGCCTGCGTTCCATCGATGCAGAACTTTCCGCGCCAGGTGAACGCCGGCGAAAACCAGGATCTCTATTTCGCGACGCAGCTCGCCTTCGACGCCCTTGCCGACGCTGGCATCCGCCCGCACTCGCCGACTCCCGTAAAGGGCAGCGTACGAGTCGGCTATGCGCCGC
>Ga0310695_10000554_pt1 | contig 95906 bp, 84 predicted proteins | sample RumenRJG_04DNA_FD_203882 | JGI IMG/M metagenome (GOLD analysis project Ga0310695, IMG submission 203882) | Bovine rumen microbial communities from Lethbridge, Alberta, Canada - RJG_04 (v2) (version 2) | ecosystem: Host-associated > Mammals > Digestive system > Stomach > Rumen | place: Canada...
CTGAACTACGGGCACCATCGATGCGATTTTTCTAAATCGGATGCAAAGGTACGGGAATTATTCGAGATTACCAAATAATTCCCATACTTTTTTGCAGATTTTGTTTACTTTGCAGGCTGTGCGGGTGCTTTAGGAGCATCAGCAGGGGCAGCAGGGGCAGCGGGAGCAGCGGCATCCTTAGCAGGAGCGGCGGCATCCTTGGTCTGGCTGGCACCGAAGCCTGGCAGATTATTAGGATTGGTGGCAGGTGCCTGATAGTTCTCCATTACGGAGTTGTCAGTTGTGGCTGTGGGAGCTACCCAAGCACATACAACACTGAAGAGTACCATGGCGAGAGCAAGTCCCCATGTGGCTTTCTCAACGAAGTCGGTTGTCTTGCGAACACCGCCAATCTGGTTGTAGTTGGCGAAACTGGATGACAGACCGCCACCTTTTGACTCTTGAATCAGCACGATACCGATCATCAGTATGGCTGCAATCACGATAAGAATTACAAATAATGTGTACATGTTACTTTTGTTTTTTATTATTGTTTATTATTAATTTCTCAAGGAATCGTATCTGGTCGGCAAAGTAAGCGTTCTTCTCTGGGAAGTTGTTGCTAAGCCGCTGGATGATGTCAAGTGCCTTCTGGTAGCGTCCTTGTTTGATGTAGATGCGTGCCAGTGTCTCTGTGAAGTATTCCTCCTCTGCGGGCTCTTCCTCAATAGCAGGAGCTTCTACGTTTTCTTCCTCGTCTTTCAGTTCGTTGAGCAGGATGCGTCCCTGTTCCTCTTGCAGGAAGTGATCGATGAGGTCTTGTCCTTGCATCTGAGGTGTGTTCTCGTTAAGGTCGTTGTCCTCACTCTCTAGCAGATATGCCACATAGTCGACGGTAGCATCTTTTGGGGTAGGGCGTCGCTTCGCCTTCTTCTCCTCAGGTTCCTCGGCAGGGATAGAGTCGAGGAAAGTGTCGATGAGTGCCATCGTCCGGTTTTCATCTGTTGAGTTAGCTGCAGGTTGTTGGTTCTGTGCCGTATTCCTGAGCTGATAGTGTGCCGCCTCTACCAGATTGAAAAGTTTCCTGCGGTCGGTAATATAGATGGCTGCACGCCGTAACTCCTCGTCGAAGGCGGGGTCGTGGAGCAGGTAGAGGTTTTGGAGCATTAGCAGACGTACGGTCTGGAAGTAGGGATGTAGTGCCAGCTGTGAACGCAACTCATAAAGTGTGTCGCGGTCCATCTGTTCTGGGTGATTGATCAGCTCTACTAAATCCATTTCCTCTATCGATTACCAATTAGCCACTGTAGCATTAAAGATCTGCTCGCACAAATCTTTGACCATCTGTGTCACGAGTTCTTCCTGTACGGCGTTCAGTGACTGTGTGGTCTCGTATGTCGAAGTCGCCGTAAACTGGCGCTCGAAGTCTTCTTTGTGGTTGACGTTGTTGGTGAAGCGCACATTGACAGTCATAGAGAGTTCGGTCTGTGCCGAATATCCCTCAGCCGATACCGACTTGTTGCGCTGTTGATATTGCGTTATCTCACCCTCAATCTTCAGGTCGCCATTACGTCGTACCTGTTCCAGACGAGTGTGATTGGCGAACTCGTCCTTCAACTGGTTGTTGAACATGGGTCCCATGGGTCCCCATACATAACTGGAACGGATGGGGAAATCTGCAATCTGGATGGTTTTCGTCTTTGTATAGTCGATGCTTGCCCCGTTGAACTTATAGCTGACGGAGCATGCTGACAATAGTAAGGCAGCTGTTAGGCAAAACCAAATGCGACGTATGTTATTTGTCCAATCCATATTGTTTCAGTCTTCTGTACAGGGTGCGGTCACTGATTCCCAGCTCTTGTGCCGCTTTCTTACGATTACCTCCGTTACGGTCGAGGGCTTTTTCCAGAGCCTGACGGCTCCAAGCGTCGAGGTTGAGGTTCTCTGGTTCCTTGACAGGCTCCACATACTCCTCAGCCACCGCATCCTCTAATGTCGTTGTGGTGGGGATGGTAGGTATTGTTGGTATAGTAGGGATGGCAGGTGTGGAAGGTACCGTTGCAGAAGGTACGGTCTGCACATCCTCTATCTGTTTCTTCAATGTACTCATCTCACGGCGCATGTCGTTGACGTTGCTACGCAGTTCGAAGAGGATCTTGTATAATATCTCACGTTCGTTTTCAAACGAATGGTCGCCTTCATTGCGAATGGTGGCAAGTTGTGTGGTCTCCTGGTCTTGCGGAATGAAGCGAGCCAGAATTTCTGGGGTAATTTGCCGTTCTGTGGAGAGAATGGATATCTGCTCTGTGATATTCTTCAGTTGTCGAACGTTGCCGGGCCATTTGTAGCGCATGAGCATCTGTTTTGCCTCCTCCGTCAACACCACCTTGTCCATTCGGTATTTCTCCGCCATCTGCATGGCAAAAAGACGGAATAGCAAGGCGATATCCTCCCCACGGTCACGCAAAGGCGGAATCTGGATGGGGATGGAGTTCAGACGGTAATAAAGGTCCTCACGGAAACGTCCCTCGCTGATAGCCTGTCTGATGTTGACATTGGTGGCGGCGACGATGCGCACATCTGTCTTGCGCACCTCTGTAGCTCCCACGGGGATATACTCACCCGTCTCCAGGACACGAAGTAGTCGTGCCTGTGTGGCAAGAGGCAATTCACCCACCTCATCCAAGAACAAGGTTCCTTTGTTGGCAACACCGAAATAGCCGGGAGAGTCATTGATGGCACCAGTAAAAGAGCCCTTCACGTGTCCGAACAACTCACTGTCAATCGTTCCTTCAGGGATTGATCCGCAGTTGATGGCGAAATATTTCTCTCGGCGGCGGGGTGAGTTGTCGTGAATGACACGCGGTATAATCTCTTTACCCACACCGCTCTCGCCGACGATGAGCACACTCAGATCAGTGGGTGCCACCTGTAAGGCGACATCCAGCGCATGGTTTAACGCCTCGCAGTTACCTACGATGTTGTAGCGCTGTTTGATGCTCTGTAGCTCTGAACTCTTCATTTAGCCGACAAAGGTACAAAGAAAATCTGACATAATGGCATACTTTGGCATAAATTTAACTTTCGGCCTTGTCTTCCTTGTCTTCTTTGTGTTTTGTGTCTTCCTTCTTAAACTGGTCCTTTGCCTTAGGAATAGCGAATCGGACTTTCTCGCTGTCATCACGCTTCTCATGGAAGAGTTTGGGTAGTGGATTCTCCAAAGGCTCATCGTAATTCTTCCGGTTACGGAAGACATCAATTGCCGTATAGACAGCCTGACGGAAAGAGTTCTCGTCTGCTTTCCCCTGACCTGCGATGTCGTAAGCTGTCCCATGGTCTGGTGAGGTACGTATAATAGGCAGTCCTGCTGTGAAGTTGACACCACTCTCCAATGCAATCGTCTTGAAAGGAGCCAGTCCTTGATCGTGGTACATGGCAAGGACGCCATCGAAATGGTCGTAGGCATTACTGCCAAAGAAGCCGTCAGCAGGGTAGGGACCAAATGCTTGAATACCAGCATTTTCCAGTTCGTCAATGGCAGGTTTGATAACTTCCTGCTCCTCTGAGCCTAACAGACCGTTATCGCCAGCATGAGGATTCAGAGAGAGAACTGCAATACGAGGGTTGGAGATTCGGAAATCACGTCTCAGTGTCTTGTGGAAGATAGTTGCCTTCTCGATAATGGCCTCTTTGGTGATAGCCTTGGACACCTCCTTGATAGGCAGGTGTGTGGTGACCAGTGCCACCCTCAGGCTTTCGTTCATGAGAATCATCAATGCTTTGTTCCCATCACCCACACTTGTCTCAATATACTCTGTATGACCAGGGAAATGGAAGCTAGGGCTTTGGATGGTCGCCTTGTTGATAGGGGCTGTCACGAGGACATCAAACAGTCCGGCACGATAATCGGTCATGGCACGGTCGAGTGCTTTGAAAGCGGCCAGTCCAGCCTCTTCTGAAGGTTGACCGAGTTCCACTTTTACTTCCTCATCGAAGCATGCCAAGATGTTTAGTCTTCCATTACGTGCCTCTTCTGCCGAGTTGATGATACTAAAATTCGTCTCCAGATTAAGTGCCTTACGATGATAGGCGGCAATCTTAGGAGAACCATAGATGATAGGGGTACACAATTCGAACATAGCAGGATCGGCGAAAGTCTTGAGGATCACCTCATAGCCTACGCCGTTAGTATCTCCTTGCGTGATGGCCACGCGAATCATTTTTTCTTCCATAACAATTATTTCATTTTTCGATATTCCGACACTTTTATTGTGACTGCTTTGCGGTGCTCAGCAGACCGCAGGCCGCGAGGATGTCCTGTCCTCGGCTGGCGCGGATGGTAGTGGTAATTCCGTGATGTGTCAAGTAGTCACGTAACGCCTCCATACGTTTCTCGTCAGAAGAGGGCAGTTTGACATCTGGAATCTCGTGAAAACGGATAAGGTTAACACGGCACTCCAGACCACTGAGTAGTCTCACAATCTCCCTTCCATAAAGCGGTGAGTCGTTGAGCCCTCCAAAACAAATGTATTCAAAGGAGCAACGGCGTTGGTGGGTGAAGTCGTATTGGCGTAATAATTCAATGGTCTCTGCAATGGGCATCGCTTTCTCTGCAGGCATCAGTTGCTGACGTTGCTCATGCAATGGTGAGTGCATAGAGATAGCCACATGACAGTCGCTTTCGTCAAGATAGCGTTTAAGCTTGCCTCGGACACCCACAGAACTGACAGTGATGCGTTTGGGGCTCCACTGGTATCCCCAAGGTGCGGTCATAATCTCACAGACTTGCAGCACCGCCTCAAGGTTATCCATGGGCTCTCCTTGTCCCATGAATACGATATTCGTCAAAGAATCAGCTTCAGGCATGGCGTAAATCTGGTTGAGTATATCCGCAGCAGTGAGATTGCCTTGCCATCCTTGCTTACCTGTCTGACAGAACAGGCAGTTCATCTTGCAGCCCACCTGACATGACACGCAGACTGTGGCACGATCTCCGTCAGGAATATAGACAGTCTCGACAAAGCGGTCTGTCCCGTTTGCAGAGATACCATCGCAACGAACAGGGAAAAGGTATTTGATGGTTCCGTCTGCAGAACGCTGGCAGTCTATGGGCTCTGATACTCCCACCTCATAATCCTCTGCGAGACGTAGGCGGTTCTGTTTTGAGAGATTGGTCATCTCGTCAATGCTTCGCACCTTTTTCTCGTAAAGCCACTGGGCAATCTGTTTTGCCGTAAAGGCAGGCATTCCAAGCTCACTGACAACGCTCTTCAGCTCCGTCGGAGTCATGGCCAGTAATCTTTTCTTTGTATTCATGCCTGCAAAGGTACAAAAATATTTGAGCATAAATGTGGATTTCCCAGAAAAAGTTGTACCTTTGTGCCTAAAATTATAGTGAAAGAATACCTCATGAGACAAAAAATAGATTGCTTTCTTGCCTGTCAATCGGTGGATTCATTGACGGAAACTATTGCGCAGTTGCGCCAAAGTCCCACTGTCCGACACATCTTTCTGATGACCAACCAAAAAAATGCAGACTCCGCTGTGCCCCGGGATTGTACGTTGTTGGTCGTAGAACAGTTGCAGAGTAGTAGCTTTGTGATGAAGATTGCCGAACATGCCGTAGCGCCTTATGCTTTATTAGTGACGAAACCGACACCTGTTTCTTTAGGTGCCACCGCTTTGGAGCGTATGCTGTTAGTGGCAGAGGACACAACCGCCGCATTGTTGTATTGTGACCGCTGGCAGGTGGAGAATGGTGAGCGAAAAGCGCATCCGGTCATCGATTACCAAGAAGGATCCTTGCGTAATGATTTCGATTTTGGAAGTTTGGTCATGATCCGTACATCCTTTATTCATAAGTATGCTACGACAGACCGGGAACGGGACTATCAGTGGGCTGGTCTCTATGACCTGCGCTTGTTCTTAAGCAGGGAAGGGACTTTGTTCCATCTGAATGAGTATCTTTATACAGAGGAGGAAACCGACCTCCGGGCCTCTGGTGTGAAGCAGTTTGACTATGTTAACCCCGCTAATAGGGAGGTGCAGATAGAGATGGAGCAGGCGTGTACCGCTCATCTTCGCGAGATAAAAGCTTTGGTAGATACGAGTCAGTATCAGGAGGTGGATTTCGATGAACAAGATTTTGAAGTGGAGGCATCTGTTGTCATTCCTGTTTTCAATCGTGAGAAAACCATCAAGGATGCTGTCGAGAGTGCACTTTCTCAGAAAGCAAACTTTAAGTATAATGTCATTGTGGTGGATAACCACTCGTCGGATAAGACAGGAGATATCCTGTCAGGTTTGTTGTCATGCCATGCCGACAAACTTCATGTCATCGTACCGGAGCGTTGTGACTTGGGAATTGGCGGATGTTGGAATGAGGCGATTAATAGTCCTTATTGTGGTCGTTTTGCCGTGCAGTTAGACTCCGACGATCTCTATTCGTCCCCTAAGACGTTACAGACGATTGTGGACGCATTCCATAAACAGCATGCGGCAATGATAGTAGGCTCCTATCGGATGTGCGACTTTGACTTGAACACACTCCCCCCAGGACTTATCGACCATCAGGAGTGGACAGATGAGAACGGACCGAATAACGCTTTGCGTATCAATGGTTTGGGCGCACCACGCGCATTCTTCACCCCTTTACTTCGGCAGGTGCAATTCCCTAACACCTCCTATGGTGAGGACTATGCTTTAGGTCTGTTGTTCTCACGCCGATACCGTATCGGTCGAATCTATACAGAACTCTATCTCTGTCGCAGATGGGGTGGTAATTCCGATGCCGCTCTCTCAGTAGAGAAAATCAATGCCAACAATCTTTATAAGGATCGTCTGCGTACGATGGAGGTCCTGGCACGCCAGCAGGCGAACAAAGGGGCTGCAACAGTCATGAGCCAGTCGCCCGTGATGCGTTTTCTCCATCGCCAGTTGAAAACCTGGGAAGAGGTGCGTCAGCGTTACCGTGACTTACAGCAAGTGGAGACCCGTGAGCTGGATGGTGAGGGAATGCCTGTGGAAGTTCAGTGGAACCCTGCCCGTATGCGTTCCACAGGAGCAAAGATTGATGCGAAGTCGCTTGCGGAGCGTCCTTGCTTCTTATGCGCGGAGAACCGTCCTAAAGAACAGATTCATCGTCTGATAGACGGTAAGTATGAGTTATTGGTTAATCCATTCCCCATTTTGCCCATTCATTTCACGCTGCCCACAAAGAGACATCAGCCCCAGGCGATTCTCCCGATGTACAGTGAGATATGTCAACTGCTGTCGGCTAATCCTGAGCTTACCATATTATATAATGGTCCTAAATGTGGCGCCTCAGCCCCAGATCATGCCCATCTGCAAGCAGTAAGCACTGGAGTGCTGCCCTTGCAGAAGTTCTGGCAGAGGCTGAGTCGTAACCTTGTGGAAGTCGTGAGGGAAGACGAGGAAGAGGGAATCTGGCATATTGTCGATTATCCTGCCGCCGCATTCCTAATCCGTAGCAACTCTCTGGAAGGCAGTGAACAATTCTTCAAACGGCTATATGCCTGCTTGCCTCAGCGGAAAGATGAGACAGAGCCCATGATGAATATCATCGCGTGGCGACAAAGTGACACGTTGTTGAGTGTAGTACTCCCACGTCGTCAGCATCGTCCTTCCTGCTATACTGCAGAGGGAGCAGGACAGTATATCATCAGTCCTGGTGCTGTGGACATGGGTGGACTGTTAATCACCCCCCGTGAGGAGGATTTCCGCAAAATCACTCCAGAGGTGGCTTCTGCTATCTATGAGGAAGTATCGCTTACCCCAGAGCAGGTGCGGGAAGTGATGGGAAAACTCAAGAATTATTCCTTGAGTGCCCATTCGGCACCTGTGGCATCCAAGCAACCAGATGTCACAGTAGGTATTGTGAGTGGACAAAAGATTGATTTTGCCCTGAACGCCCCCTATATGGCGAAGGGAGAACTGATAGAGGGAGAACAGACCGTGGAGTTCTCGGAAGGTGGCATTCTCTGGCGAGGTATGCAGTATCGTGAGTTGACATTCACTCCGCAGTCGCCAACCGCTTCCTTCTCCTTGCATGATGTGACCATTGGGGTGAATTTCCATTGGGAGCGTAAGGAGACACAAGTGTTCCTTGGCACATTACGTTTGGTAGTGGAGGCTGACAAGATTACCGCCATCAACCAATTGCCTGTTGAGCGGTACCTTGCCAGTGTGATTTCCAGTGAGATGAAGGCGACGGCAGGTCTGGAGCTTTTGAAGGCGCATGCCGTCATCAGTCGTTCATGGCTGCTTGCCCAGATGAGGCGTAGGGAAGAGAATAGTGAGAGAAAGGATGGCTTCTTCTCCTTCATCAAGAAGGACGATGAGATCATCCGATGGTACGACCGTGAGGACCATACCATCTTCGACGTGTGCGCTGATGACCATTGCCAGCGTTATCAAGGTATCACCAAACAAACCAGTGAGGCTGTAGAGCAAGCCTTGAAGGCGACGCGTGGCAGGATACTCTGCTATGGTGATGAGATATGTGACGCTCGTTTCTCCAAGTGTTGTGGTGGTGTGACGGAGGAGTTCCAGTATTGTTGGGAAGATTCTCCCAAGCCCTATCTGGTTTCAGTAGAAGATCCGTACTGTAATACCAGCGACAAGGAGGTGCTCTCACAGGTGCTTAACGACTATGACTTGGAGACCAACGACTTCTATCGTTGGACGGTGGAGTATACCACAGAGGAGTTATCGAAACTCGTCAACGAGAAATTGAAAGATGACTTTGGCACGGTTACCGACCTTATCCCATTGGAAAGAGGCAAGAGCGGTCGTATCTGGAAACTGAAGATTGTAGGAACCAAGAAGACCCTGACCATTGGTAAGGAGCTGGAGATACGGCGTGCCCTTAGTGAGAGTCATCTCTATAGCTCCGCCTTTGACGTGGAGAAGACGGCAAGCGGTTTCCGCCTGCATGGAAAAGGATGGGGGCACGGAGTGGGGCTCTGCCAGATCGGTGCCGCTGTGATGGGACAGAAAGGATATAAATACGATGAGATATTATTGCACTACTATCGTGGTGCAGAAATTAAGAAAATATATTAAGCACAAATGAATAAAAGAACACCGTGGGCATGGGTGCCCACACTTTACTTTGCCGAGGGAGTTCCCTATGTCGCAGTGATGACCATCTCGTTGATAATGTATAAGCGACTTGGTTTGTCGAACACAGATATTACGTTGTATACCTCATGGCTTTATCTGCCTTGGGTTATCAAACCGTTGTGGAGTCCCTTCGTGGATATGTTGCGCTCAAAGCGTTGGTGGATTGTCACGATGCAGGTACTCATTGCTGCCGCATTGGGAGGAGTAGCTTTTACCATACCAGGACCATGGTGGCTGCAAGGCTCTCTTTGTTTTTTCTGGTTGATGGCATTCAGCAGTGCTACACACGACATTGCTGCAGACGGTTTCTATATGTTAGGACTCGACCAACACGAGCAAGCGTATTTCGTGGGTATCCGTTCCACGTTCTATCGTATAGCAACCATTTTCTCATCCGGACTGTTGGTAGGGCTTGCAGGAGCCTTGCAGGTACTCACCCGTAATATCCGTTACTCATGGAGTCTGGTGTTCTATCTGATGGCAGGACTCTTCATAGGCCTGTGGCTTTATCACCATTGGATATTACCCAAACCTACAGAGGATGGCGAGAAGTCGAAGAAGACGGCAGGGGAGATTATAACGGAGTTTAAGCAGACCGTCGTGACGTTCTTCCAGAAACCGCAGGTATGGGCGGGTATCTGTTTCATGCTGTTCTACCGTATGCCGGAGGGCTTGCTTGCCAAGGTATCAGCACTTTTCTTGGTAGATGCTCCCCATAATGGCGGATTAGGACTCTCCGATGGAGAATACGGACTGGTACAGGGAACGGTAGGTGTCATTGGTCTGACCTTGGGAGGTATCCTTGGTGGTATTGCTGCCAGTCGTGACGGACTGAAGAAATGGTTGTGGCCTATGGTGATGGCGATAACGTTGCCGGACGTGGTGTATGTCTACCTGTCGTATGTCATGCCCTCCAACCTGCTGACGATTAATGTCTGTGTGTTTATTGAGCAGTTTGGTTATGGCTTTGGTTTCTCAGCGTATATGCTATACCTTATATATTATAGTCAGGGTGACCATAAGACCAGTCACTATGCGTTATGTACTGCTTTTATGGCACTGTCGATGATGATACCTGGCTTGTTTGCGGGTGCTTTGCAGGAGGCTGTAGGTTATCAGGTATTCTTCCTGATAGTGATAGCTGCATGTTCACTGACCTATATCGTGACAGCATTCTTGAAGATAGACCCGGAGTTCGGAAAGAAAACAGTGGAAAAGGAACAATAATACATAATAAGCAAGAGCGGCAGAGTTTCACAACCATGCCGCTCTTTATCCTAATGATAGTATTAATAATGGAAAAGAAATTTATGTATCTTACTTATTAGTATCTATATATAGTCAGTAGTTGTTTTCGTTTTCGTGTTGTAAAATTACGGTATATTTTTGAATCCGCCATATTTTTTCTTGACAAAATGCACGGTTTATGTTATTAAACATCTATTTGGGGGATAAATAGGAAAAACCCTACACATTATTAGGTATTTCATCTTGCAGGAGTGGGATATTTTCCTTACTTTTGCAACAGAAACATTAAAAATGCAGAGATATGAAGAAAATTTATACTTATATGACAATAGCGCTCATGATGGCGCTGGTTATGACAACATTCACAAGTTGTATGACAAGGGACGAGGCTATTGCCTACGACCTCTCTGGTGAGTGGGAAGGCTATATGGGCGAGGATTACTACAGCTACTGGGGCTATGAGGGTACTGGCCGTGAGTATGATACCATCATCCGCTTCTCCCGTGCCGGACACAGCTACAGCCGTGGGGCTACGTCGGGATATGGCGAGCAGGTGGATTACGATCCATACAATCGTGACTCAAGGTATCGTGAGTTCTTGTGGAGTGTGGCTGGTGGACGTATCAAGTTGACCTATGATACAGGTCAGATCATCTACATTTATGACTATGAGATTAATGGCAGTCGTTTCTTCGGCTATATGGATTGTGGTAATTACAAGGAGATTCGCTTCGATTTGGTTAAGACATCAAATGACCGTTGGAATACCTATTACGAATGGTCCAAACAACCCAAAGCGTTGAGTAACGACAGTATTAAAGTCACTAAGGAATAAAAACAGAAGAAAGAGAGCCGAGCGGCTCTCTTTCTTTTATGGTCAGATTCCCAGTCCTCCGTCAAAGGAGCCTTCCACAGCCTTCGACTGTTGGATGCGGGAGTAGGGCGGTACGTCATGGGTTACCCAGATGTTACCGCCTATCACACTGTCGTGCCCGATGGTGATACGCCCCAGGATAGATGCATTGGAATAGACCGTCACGTTATCCTCGATAATCGGGTGACGGGGTATGTTCAGCATGTTACCGTTCTCATCATATTTGAAGCTCTTGGCACCTAAGGTCACACCTTGGTAGAGTGTCACATGATTTCCGATGATACTGGTCTCACCAATGACCACACCCGTGCCGTGGTCGATGGCGAAATACTCTCCGATGGTGGCACCGGGATGGATGTCAATACCCGTCTTGGAGTGTGCCTGCTCGGTGATGATACGTGGAATGACGGGGACACGCATCAGATGCAGCTTATGGGCAATGCGGTAGTGTATCATGGTGTTCACCACAGGATAGCAGAATATCACCTCTCCATAGTTCGTGGCAGCAGGGTCGTTGTCGAACATTGCCTGCACGTCGGTATAGAGCAGCCGTTTGATTTCCGGCAACTCGTCGATAAACTCAGTGGCGAGTTTTGCAGCCTCCTGATATACCTTCTCCTTGGTGGTAATCTCCTCACAGTCCTCGCAGAACTGGAGCCCGTGGGCTATCTGTTTCACCAGCAGACCGTACAACTCCTCCATGTGCCCACCGATATAATAGGAGCGGATGGTCTCGTCGGGTTGTCTCTTATTGAAATAGTCAGGGAAGATGATGCTCTTCACCAGTGCCACAATCTGTTTCACCTGTACCACGGAGGGCAGCGGTGCCTCAATGGCAGGCATCATGTTCACCTCCTGCTCCGTCAGCTTCGACAGCAGTGCCACGTTTTTCTGCAGTATCTCGTTTGTCTTATTGTTCATACTTATGTCGTTTAGTTCGGTGCAAAGATACGATTATGTCAGCAAAACACCAAATTTTCTTCACTTATTTCTTACGTGAATCCGTTGTTCAAACGTGTCATAGTCTTCGTTGTGTATACCCATCGAATACAACGGCACTTACAACTGCGTAGGATGGCTCATCCCTCCCTGAACTCCGCGGGAGTCATGTTGGTGAGACGTTTGAAGTATTTGGAGAAGAAGGAGGGATTCGGGAAGTTCATCTCCTCGGCAATCTGGGTGACAGACTTGTCGGTGTGCCTCAGCTCCACCTTGATACGGGTGATGAGGGCAAGGTCAATCCACTCTTTTGCCGTCGTACCACTTGCCTGGCGGATGACGGTGCCGAGGTAACGCTCCGTCAGACACATCTTATCGGCATAGAAACCAATCTGGTGCTCCTTGACGGCATGTTGGTTGACAAGATAGATGAAGCGGTCGAAGATGCTCTGTTCCCGTGACTGCGTGTTTTGCTGTTGGTCGGTATGCTGGCGGTAGAGTCCGTCATAATGATACATCAGCGCACCGACGAGACTGCTCATCGTCTGCCGGTTATAGTCTGGCTGGTGTGCCAGGTGCCAGATGGTGTCGACCATCAGTCTTGTTGTCATGATATCCTCTTCCTTTACACGGAGCTGGAAGTCACGCACTTGTCCGTTGAAGGCAGGGGGCATCTGTCCTGCGGCAAACGGCATGGGAAAGTCGGGAGAGAGTCCGATACCGTATATCTGCAAGTCCTCAGAGAATCGGACAGGACTGATGATGGTGCCGGGACCGATAAAAACGAGCATACCCTTAGAGAACACTTTCTCCACCAAGTTGACGTTGACCCGTATCTCTCCCTGTAGGATGATGCCTAACCGGTGGTCGTTGATGGCAAAGGGCGGCTGTTGTCGTAACACCAGACGGAAGGCACGAGGGTCACCGTGGATGATGGCGAGTTCCTGACTCAAATAGATATTCTCATGAATCTGTGACAGATGCGGCTCAAGGATGTCCTTCATCCTTGAGAGACTCATCAGTTTGGGTTGCTTGCTCATGGTGCTATATCGTTTTGTTTCCGATGCAAAGATAATAAAAAAGCGGTGAAATATACTCCTTTTGTATAGAAATCGAACAAAAAGGACATTTCCTGATGTGTATGGATAGTGATTAATCCAATAAATCAGTGTACTTTTGCAACTGGAATACAAATAGTACAATATGAGAAGAATAATTTTGGGATTGGTCATCATACCGCTGTCATTACAGGCACAGACGTTGGAGGAGTGTCAGCGTGCCGCTGAGCGCAACTATCCGTTGATACGCCAATACGACCTGATAGCGAAGACCACCGACCTGACGGTGAGGAATATCGGGAAGAGTTGGCTGCCACAGGTGTCGGCATCGGCGCAAGTCACCTATCAGAGTGATGTCGCCGCATGGCCCGAGCAGATGGGGAGTATGCTGAAGTCGATGGGTGTCGACCTGAAAGGACTGAGGAAAGACCAGTACAGGGTGGGTATTGATGTGCAACAGACCATCTATGACGGTGGTACAGTCAGCAGTCAGAAGGAGATAGCCCGTCAGCAGGGACTGGTGGAGGCGGCACAGAATGAAGTCAGTATGTACCAGATCCGCCAGCGTGTCAATGAGCTGTATTTCGGACTGTTGCTGATGGACGACCAGTTGCAGCTCAATATGGATTTGCAGGAAGTGCTCAGCGGTAGTGAGAAGAAACTCGCATCAATGTATCAGCATGGTACCGCGGCAGAGAGCGACTATCTTTCCGTGAAGGCAGAGCGCTTGAATGTCATCCAGCAACAGACCAGTTTGCAGGCACAGCGTCAAGCCTTGGCGAGGATGCTCTCCACCTTTTGCGGCATGGACATCCGTCACGTGCAGAAGCCTGTCCCACCTGCCGCTGTGCCACAGCAACAAAACATGCGCCCCGAGTTGAAAGCCATCGAGGCACAGCTCCGCCTTGCCGATGCCAAGGAGAAAGCCTTGAATGCGGCTCTCATGCCTAAGTTAGGAGTCTTTGCCCAAGGCTTCTATGGCTATCCGGGCTATAATATGTTTGAGGACATGATGCGCCACCGATGGTCGCTGAACGGGATGATAGGTGCTAAGTTGTCATGGAATATCGGAGCACTCTATACCCATAAGAACGACAAGGCGAAGGTCCAGTTGCAACGGGAGCGTGCTGAGGTCAGCCGTGACGTGTTCCTTTTCAATAACCAGTTGGAGCAGGTTCAGCAGCAGGAGGACTTGGAACGCTATCGGAAACTGATGACCGAGGATGAGGAGATCATCCAGCTTCGCAGTGCTGTCCGTAAGGCTGCCGAGTCGAAGCTGGCACATGGCATCATCGATGTCAACGACCTCGTACGGGAGATTAACAACGAGAATGCGGCAAAGGTGCAACAGTCCATCCATGAGATAGAGATGTTGAAAGAGATATATGATTTGAAGATTACCTTGAATAATTAATAGCGATATGAGAAAGATAGATGTGCTGGCAGGTATTGCCATGTTATTGACAGCTTGCGGAACCCAAGAGAAGGACTATGATGCCACGGGAACGTTCGAGGCAACAGAGACCGTGGTATCGGCAGAGCAGAGTGGGGTACTGTTGAGGTTGAGTGTCAACGAGGGTGATTCGCTTTCCGAAGGACAGGAGGTCGGTCTGGTGGACACCACCCAGCTGTGGCTGAAGGTACAGCAGTTAGGGGCAACGAAGAAGGTCTACCAGAGTCAGAAGCCGGATTTGGAGAAACAGGTGGCGGCAGTCCGTCAGCAACTTGCCAAGGCGAGGACGGAACAACAGCGCTATCAGGAGCTGGTGAAGGACGGTGCCGCACCGAGGAAGATGCTCGATGATGCCACCAGTCAGGTCACCGTCCTACAGAAGCAGCTGGATGCCCAGGTGTCGGCACTTGGTACGCAGGTGTCCACCTTAAACTCACAAGTGTCCACTGTCGACGTGCAGGTGGCGCAACTGACAGACCAGTTGAGGAAGTGTCATGTCATCGTTCCTACAGGTGGTACCGTCTTGGAGAAATATGTGGAGACAGGAGAGTTTGTCGCCACGGGCAAGCCCCTCTTCAAGATTGCCGATATCGACAAGATGTTCATCCGTGCATACGTCACCACCGCCCAGTTGCAGCACATCAAACTGGGACAGAAAGTAAAAGTGTTTGCCGACTATGGTGACCAGCAGAAGAAAGCATACGATGGTACGGTATCATGGATATCCAGTCGCTCGGAGTTCACCCCCAAGACCATCCTCACCGATGATGAGCGTGCCGACCTGGTCTATGCCGTCAAGATCGCTGTCAAGAACGATGGCTATATTAAAATAGGTATGTATGGGGAGGTGAAGTTTTAGTTCATAGTTATGCAAGCCATAGAGGTCAGTCATATTTCAAAATCCTACGGTAAGGTAAGGGCACTCGATGATGTGTCGTTCTCCGTTGGTCAGGGGGAGGTGTTCGGACTGATAGGTCCTGACGGGGCAGGTAAGACCACCTTGTTCCGCATCCTCTGCACCTTATTGCTTGCCGACCAGGGAACGGCATCGGTCGACGGTTATGATGTCGTCGGTCAGATGCGGCAGATACGCAGTCGGGTAGGGTATATGCCGGGTCGCTTCTCACTCTATCAGGACTTGACGGTCCGTGAGAACCTGGAGTTCTTCGCCACCCTCTTCGGTACTACCGTGGAGGAAGGCTATGACAGTATTCGTGCCATCTATTCACAGATAGAGCGTTTTGCTGACCGTAAGGCAGGTGCCCTCTCAGGCGGTATGAAGCAGAAGCTCGCCCTGTCGTGTGCCTTGGTGCATCAGCCCACGATCCTTTTCCTTGATGAGCCGACCACGGGAGTCGATCCTGTCAGTCGTAAGGAGTTTTGGGAGATGCTGGGAACATTGAAAGAGCGTGGTATCACCATTGTCGCCTCCACCCCCTATCTTGACGAGGTCCGTTGCTGCGAGCGTGTCGCTTTCCTGCATGAGGGGAAGGTGCAGGGTATTGATAAACCGGAGCTCATCCTCGACCGTTTCTCTGCCATCTTTAATCCTCCGGGTATTGATAAGTCTGTTGCTGTGACACAGCAACAGGCAGGACGGGAGAACGTCATCGAGGTGAGTCACCTGGTGAAGGCTTTCGGTAGCTTCCATGCTGTTGATGATATCTCGTTCAGTGTACGGCGTGGGGAGATATTCGGTTTCCTGGGTGCCAATGGAGCAGGCAAGACCACTGCGATGCACATGCTCACGGGACTGAACCAACCCACCTCCGGGACAGGTACCGTAGCTGGTTTCGACATCTGTACGCAGCATGAGCAGATAAAGAAACATATCGGGTATATGAGTCAGCGTTTCTCTCTTTATGAAGACCTGACCGTCCGTGAGAATATCCGTCTCTTTGCCGGCATCTATGGTATGAGAGACGAGGAGATAGCCCGTAAGACCGACCAGTTGCTGGAGCAACTCCAGTTTACGGAACATAAGAACGACCTCGTGGGCTCCCTGCCTCTGGGGTGGAAACAGAAACTCGCCTTCTCCGTCTCTATCTTCCATGACCCCGACATCGTCTTTCTCGACGAGCCGACAGGTGGGGTGGATCCCGCCACACGCCGTCAGTTCTGGGAACTCATCTACGAGGCGGCAGGACGTGGCATCACCGTTTTCGTCACCACCCATTATATGGATGAGGCTGAGTATTGTGACCGTATCTCTATCATGGTGGATGGTAAGATCAGTGCGATGGGGACCCCAGAGGAACTGAAACAGCAGTTCCACCAGCCTGATATCGACCATGTGTTTACCTATCTCGCCCGTCAGGCGACCAGAAGCAGTGATTAGCCTATGAGACAGTTTGTTAGTTTTGTCATCAAAGAAGCCAAACACATCCTGCGCGACCGTCGTACGATGCTGATACTCTTCGGCTTGCCTGTCGTCCTGATGCTGCTCTTCGGCTTTGCCATCACGAACGATGTGAAGGATGTGCGTACCGTCATCGTCACCTCGCAGATGGACCATCAGACCCGTCAAGCCGTCGACCGTCTTGCCGCCTCTGAGTATTTCATCATCACGGCAACGGTCAGCAGTCCGGGGGAAGCGGAGCTGTTGCTGCGTCATCAGCGTGCCGACCTTGCCGTTGTGTTTGGTAAGGACTTTGCTTCCAAGAAGAGCGGGGTGCAGCTGATGGTCGACACCTCTGACCCTAATATGGCACAGCAGTGGACTGCCTATGCGATGAGTATTCTGAGTACTCCGCACATTCAGAATACCCCGAACATCAAGCTCCTCTACAACCCCCGCATGAAGTCAGCCTATAACTTCGTGCCAGCCATCATGGGTATGCTCCTGTTGCTGATATGTGCCATGATGACCTCCGTGTCTATTGTCCGGGAGAAAGAGCGTGGCACGACGGAGGTACTGCTCGTGTCACCCGTCCGTCCGCTGATGATCATCATTGCCAAGGCGGTTCCCTATCTCTTGCAGGCATTCCTGATCCTCGTCATCATTCTGGTGATGTCGGCAACGGTCTTAGAGGTGCCATTGGCGGGTTCTGTAGGATGGATTATTGTCGTGTCACTCATCTATATCCTTCTTGCCCTCTCGTTGGGCTTGCTCATCTCCAGTGTCGCACAGACGCAGTTTGTCGCCTTGCTGGTCTCGGCGATGGTGCTGTTACTGCCCACGGTGATGCTCTCCGGCATGCTCTTCCCTATCGAGTCGATGCCGCAGGTCCTGCAATGGATATCAGCGGTGATGCCTCCGCGATACTATATTCAGGTGATGCGTAAACTCATGATTATGGGTGTGGGGATCCGTGAGGTGCTGCCGGAGGTCTGCATCCTCTGTGGCATGACCCTGTTGCTCTTGATGGTTGCACTAAAGAAATTCAATAAACGACTTGACTCATGACTATCCGATATCTCATCCAAAAGGAGTTCCTGCAGATACGCCGTAACTCATTCATGCCGAAGATTATCTTCATCTTCCCCATCGTTATCATGTGTGTGATGCCATGGGTGATGAATCAGGAGGTGAAGAATATCGTGGTCGACGTGGTGGACAACGACCGTAGCGTGTATTCCCAGCGACTGGTCCACCGTATCGAGGCGAGTCCGTATTTCATCTTCGGTGGTCAGCAACCGACGTATGCCGCTGCCTTGAAAGAGATAGAGCAGAGTAGGGCAGACATCGTCCTGGTCATCCCGCAGGACTACAGCCGTGACCTTGTCCTGGGGCGGCATCCTCAGGTGCTGATAGCTGCCAATGCCGTCAATGGCACGAAAGGCTCTATCGGTTCGTCGTACCTCTCACAGATCGTCTCCGCATCCCCTCAGTCTGGCGACAGCAGGGGCGTGAGTCAGGGAGCGGGTATCCTGAACCTCTATAATAAGAGTCAGAGTTATAAGGTGTTTATGATCCCAGCCCTGATGGGTATTCTGATGATGATGCTCTGTGGTTTCCTTCCAGCCCTGAATATCGTGGGGGAGAAAGAGACGGGAACGATAGAGCAGATCAACGTGACACCCGTCTCCAAATGGGCGTTTATCTTGGCAAAGCTCATCCCTTACTGGATCATCGGGATGCTGGTGCTGACGGTATGTCTCGTGCTCTCATGGGCAGTCTATGGCATCACCTGCCAGGGACCGTTGGGACTCGTCTATCTCTTGGCGATATTGCTGGCACTGTTCTTCTCCTCGTTAGGACTGATCATCTCCAATTACAGTGACACCATGCAGCAGGCAATGCTGGTGATGTGGTTCTTTGTGGTTTGCCTGATGCTGCTCAGTGGTTTGTTCACACCAACACGCTCCATGCCGTCATGGGCGTATGCCACCACCTATATCAATCCGATGCACTATTTCATTGATGCCATCCGTACCGTCTTTGTGCGTGGGGGTGGTTTCGGAACCATCGCCCATCAGGTGTTCGCCCTCATGGGAATATCCTCTGTCATGGCGGTATGGGCAGTGCTGAGCTACCGGAAGAACCATTAGTGTCCGTCAGCGGTTCTTCACCTTCTTCTTGAGCTTGCCGATGGCATGTTCCAGACTCTCCGTCGGCTCGATGATGTTATAGTCTGCCCAGAAGTCGGGGTCGTCGAAATACTCTACCTTGTCATAGAAACGCTCACGGATGCCGAATGAGTTACGCCCTCTGGGACGCTTCACCTCGTCACCTTGCTGCTGGCGGTCCGTCACCACCATCTCGCTGACCGTGGTAAACGGAGCGACAAACAGCCGCCGTTTCCAGTCGCAGTTGAAGCGCATCTCGTTGCGGACATAACTCATACGGGTAACACCTTGCGAGTCGGTCTCATAGACCACCGTCATGTTCAGTTCCTTGGGACGGAAACGGAGTCCGAGGGGTTTGCGTACTAACATATAGTCAGAGGCGGTACGCCAGTCTCTCACGTCGAGTTGCAGTTCTGCACGGGTGAACGCCAGTGTCTCCTGGTCGATGAAGAGTTTGCCGTACATCAGTGGATAGAGCGTCGCACCCTTCGGTTCCATGCTCACCACATACTGCAGCCGGTCGTCAATCAGCGCAGGCATCTCCATGTGGAAGTCATATTTGTAGAACTCCTCCTCTTTCAGCAGGTAGTCGGGGTTCTTTGCCACATCCACCATCAGCGGCAGTACGGGACCACCCTGTATCTTCACGCCCAGGGTGTCTTTCGCCTTCATGCTCATCAGCCGCCGTCCTTTCAGGATGGCGACGGCATCACGCTCAGGACCACGGTCGTAGCCGCTCTTGTACATGTCCGTCACCGCCTCAGCGATAGAGATGAAGCGGGAACCGCGCCGTGCCGTCTCCCGATAGAAGCAGCGCACCAGTTCCGGTTGGTTAGGATAATTCTTCTCGATACGCTGCATGGCGGCTTTCACGATTTCCATGGGGTCGTTGCGGGTAATCACCACCTCATGGAGTCCCACCACATTGGCGGTCATCATGATCCGCACATCCCGCGTTCCCTCCTTCAGTTGGTAGCGGCGTGTCTTATAACCAATATGACTCAGTTGCAGGTATTGGGGCTTTTTAGGGGTCTTCAGCATGAAGCGTCCGTCGTCATTGGTGACGGTATGCGCCTTTCCTCCCTCCGCCGTCACACTCACATGTCCTAAGGCACGTCCCGTCTGGCGGTCTGTTACCACACCACTGACCACCGACTGTGCCCATGCTGTCAGCATCACCGTCAGCATCATAGCTGTCATGAATAGTCTTTTCTTAGCCATAGTCTTGCGTTGTTATTGATGCTACAAAGATAATAATAAGTTAGAAGAAATCCTAATATTTTCGCTTTTTTTGCATTCAGCCTGTTGTAAGGTAGAATGCTGTATTAACATTTATTTCGTTTTTTTTTTTTTTGTTCACGAACTTCGTTGTATCTTTGTAGCCGTATTGTTTGATAGTACTGATAATATAATCAATAATGATACAGCTATGTTTAGAAGAAAACTACTCCTATTGTTAGGGCTGATGGCTACCCTTACGGGCGCCTACGCCGATGACAATGGCACCTTGGCGATAGCCAACGTGCAGAATGCCGTACAAGGCAAGACGGGCAGTCTTGACATCGTGCTGAGCGGCTCGCCGAGAACCTATCGTGACTTCCAGTTTGACATCACCCTGCCCGCAGGACTGACCTACACAGGCAATAGCGCAGGGGCATTGCTCAACGGACACACCATCCAGACTTCCGGAAGCAGCACTATCCGCTTCACGGGCTACAGCACCAATACGCTGACCGACACCAACGGTACCCTGCTGACTATCAGTTTCACCGTGGCAGAGAGTGCTACCGCAGGTGCCAATACCGTGACACTTGCCAATGCGGTGTTCAGCGATGATGCCGCCAAGCATTACATCCTGACGGCGGGTGACAATACCGTCACCGTTACTGGTGCCCTCACGCTATCCGAAACTGACACGGCAGCGCCCACTGCCGCCAGTGGTGTCAATGTCACGCTGTCCCGCTCGTTTGATGTGAACAAGTGGTATACCATCTGCCTGCCGTTCGCACTGTCGGCTGATAAGGTGAAGAGCGCCTTCGGCACCAACGTGAAGATAGGTGACTTCAACGGATATACCATCAACGGCTCCAGCATCGGCGTGAACTTCACCACCGTCACGGCAATGGCTGCCAACCACCCCTATATTATTAAGGTGATCGATGCCAATGTCGAGAATCCGACCTTCAACGGCGTGGACATCGTCGCCGGCTCTCCCGTGAACAACAAGGGTACGGATGACACCCCCGCGAACATCAAGGCGATGATCGGTGTCTATGCGGAGACGACGCTTGAGAATAACTGGCTGTATATCAGGGGTAACAAGTTCAAGTACTCTAACGGCACCTCGAAGGTGAGGCCCTACCGTGCCTACTTCCGTTTCTGCGACTTCACGGATGCCATGCACTCCCGCTCCATCATTATCGTTGAGGACGGGGCAACGGGTATCCGCCTCGTTGACGGCGACCGTGCAGACGGTGACTGGTACGACCTGAGCGGCCGCAAGCTCTCCGGCAAGCCGGCATCGAAGGGTGTCTATATCCAGAACGGTAAGAAGGTAGTCATTAAGTAAATAGGAGGACGACAAGATGAGAAAGACATATCATACGATCAATCAGGGGAAGCGCCCTTATGAGGCTCCCCGTACAGAGGTGATGACCCTTGACAGCCGTACCCCCCTGCTGGGCGTGTCCGGCTCCGGTGACTATGACGATATCGACTGGGGCGGAGGAGGCAGCAGCGAGTATGGCGACTAACCCACGTACTAACCATCAAACAATTTGAAGAATCATGAGAAAGATCATTCACAGATATACAGTCCTGCTCCTGACGGTGCTACTCGTCGGGACAGGCATCGCCCTCGCCGACACGGATGTCGTCGTGCTGGGCGACGTGAACAGTGACGGCAGTGTCAACGCAACTGACGTGACCGCCCTCGTCAACTACCTGCACGGCAGTGGTGCTGTCAATGAGGTCGCTGCCGACGTAAACCGTGACGGTGACATCGATATCGCCGACGTGACGGCAATCAATAACATCATCAGCAACGGCACCTTTGACAAGGGCACAGCCTCCACACTATTCTTCCCTGCCACCACGGTGAACAAGAACTATGGTGATGCCGCCTTCAAGAACCAACTGGTGCGCTCGGGCAGTAAGGGTGCTATCACGTATGAGTCTTCAGCGCCAGGTGTTGCCACCGTCAATATGACGACTGGCGAGGTGACCATCATGGGTGCTGGTACCGCCACCATCACCGCCACTCTTGCTGACAATGGCGGCATCAGCGGTACCTTCGCCAGCTATACGGTGAATGTCGCTCAGGCTACGAACTCGCTGACTACGACTCCTGTGTTGGCAAGTGCTACTCAGGAATATACGGGTTCACCTGTTACGCTGGTGACCACAGAGGGTGCAGCCCTGTTTGGCAGCGTGGAGTATTCAACCACCTCCGCTACTGAAGGGTTCTCCACAACTGTGCCGACAGCAACGAATGCAGGCGACTATACTGTCTGGTATCGTGTGCCGGGTACTGCCTCCTATACGGCAATAGATGCCGTGAAACTGGGTACGGTCACTATCTCGAAAGCCACGATGACAGGCATCACCGCCACCGCCTATAGTGCAGCCTATGATGGTGAAGCCCACGGTATTACGGTGAACGGTGTACCCGATGGAGCCACCGTGACATACGGCACAACCGAAGGTACTTACGACCAGTCAGAGAATCCGACTTACACTGACGTTGCTGCTGCTCGTACGGTGTACTTCAAGGTGTCGAAGGCAAACTACAGTGACTTCACCGGCAGCTCCACCGTGACGATAACCCAGGCAACGAACTCGTTCACCACTCAGCCGACGATAACGGGCTGGACCTATGGTGCCGATGCCAACGCTCCTACTGGTGCTGTTGTGCAGTTTGGTACTCCTACATACAAATACTGCGCTACTGAAGATGGTGAGTATGGCACATACGATGCTGTCGTCAACGGTCAGGCAGGTACCTGGTATGTGAAGGGCTTTGTGGAAGCAACGACGAACTATGCCGCAGCCACAAGTAATGCCGTCAGTTTCACTATTGCGAATGCAACGATGACAGGCATCACCGCCACCGCCTATAATGCAGCCTATGATGGTGAAGCCCACGGCATCACAGTGACTGGTGTACCCGATGGAGCCACCGTGACATACGGCACAACCGAAGGTACTTACGACCAGTCAGAGAATCCGACTTACACAGACGTTGCTGCTGCTCGTACGGTGTACTTCAAGGTGTCGAAGGCAAACTACAGTGACTTCACCGGCAGCTCCACCGTGACGATAACCCAGGCAACGAACTCGTTCACCGCTCAGCCGACGATTGCGGGCTGGACATACGGTGAGTCTGCCAACGCTCCTACGGGCGGTGCCGTACAGTTTGGTACTCCTACCTATAAGTACAGTGCTTCGGCAGATGGTGAGTACGGCACCTACGATGCTGTCGTCAACGGCAATGCAGGTACCTGGTATGTGAAGGGCTTTGTGGAGGCAACGACGAACTATGCCGCTGCCACGAGTAATGCCGTCAGTTTCACCATCAACAAGGTTGCTGCCTCTGTCACGACCGCTCCTACGGGAAAGACCAGCCTGACATATACAGGCGAAGCACAGAAACTTGTTGATGCTACAAGTGCAGCCTCTACTGGCGGAACACTGGTTTACAGCAAGACCAAGAATGGTGCATACGGTGCTGCCAGCACCATCACCGAGACCAATGCCGGCACCTACAGTTTCTGGTACAAGGTGCTGGGCGATGGGAACCATGATGATAGCACACCAGTCGAGATCTCAGGCGTAGTAATTGGCAAGGCTGCCCTGTCATCCCTGTCGGTGAGCATGAGCGGCTGGACCTATGGCGGCACAGCCACCTCTCCGAGTGTCAGCAATAACTCTGGCAGTGGTACCGTCACCTACAACTATAAGGTCAGCACGGCGCCGGATAATACCTATAGCGCTACGAAGCCTTCTAATGCCGGTACCTATACCGTCCGCGCTTCCGTAGCCGAGACGGCGAACTACAATGCCGGCACGGCTACGGCGAACTTCACCATCGCCAAGGCTAATGGTGCCGCCACGCTGAGTTCGTCGAGTGTAGAGTTCGGAACTACTACCGGCAACAAGATTGTCACCGTCAGCGACAATACCGGTACGGTGTCAGCCTCTGTCCCCAGCGGCAGCGGTTGTGAGGTGGGAGTGAGCGGTACTACCATCACCATCACTCGTAGTAGTAATGCTGCCTTCACTGCCACTATCACCGTGACGATAGCAGAATCGACAAATCATAACATCACTACGAAGACTATCAATGTGAGTGGTACTGCTATTCATAGCGCAGGAGATGTCGAGTCTGCGACGATGGGCTCATACATGTGCGCCAAGATATGGACCAGTGCTTCGAGTGGTTATTACGTTGTCTGCACCGACAAATCCACCAGTGCCACTTGGTATGATGCCTGTGGTTACAGCGATTCCCAAGGCGGCAAAACCTTTACGTGCGGCACTAAAGACCAGTGGGCCGCTATTATGTCTGCCTGCGGCGGTACTGGCTACAAATACATCAACTCTAAGTGCAGCAGTGTTACTGGCTGGAGCAACATGTCTGGTTACTATTGGTCGAGTACGGAGAGCATTTACAACACCGGCAGCGCTCAGTACTTCGCCAGTACCAATTGGCTCAGCCGCGGCAAGGACAGCAACTACTATGTCCGGCTTGTGTCCGCTTTTTAACCCTTTATCTCTTTACCTCTTCACCTCTTTAAAACGGAGGTGAGGAGGTATTCATATAAATATTCCTCAACAAACTAAAACCATCAACTGAATTATTATGCAACTATATTATAAATTTTTCAACTATGATGAATCTAACCGATTATTTGACGACTGTTCATGTCGTGAATGTCCGTCTGTCGGACGACAAGCGTTATCTGACACTGACGGAGGAACGTACCATCGACCTCTTGGAAATCGACCTGCTAACCCGTGACGAGCAATGGGAGCGGCAGGCTTGCCTCATCGGAAACCTATTCAGGGAGTATGTCGACTATCACCAACGGGACAACTTGCAGCGGCAACTCAGGGAACTGCTGCGGCGGCGCATCATCGAGTATGATGTCAACGGGGAGGGCGAGGCATTCATCAACGTGCTTCGCAACACTGGGCAGGCGAACCTGATAAGGCTCCTGCTCAGCCATGCCACTTCCCAGAAACGGCATGCCTTGCAGGGCGACCGCCAGGTGTTCACACGACTGAAATACCTGCTGCTACAACGGCTGCGCCACCAGGGGCAACCGCTGAGCGTGAACAGCCTCAGCGTGACGCTCCAGCGGGCAGTCTCCCGTGAGTAGGCTCCTCACGAAAAATACCAGGCTCCTTACGAAAATGAGCAGCCTCCTCACTGAATCGAGGAGCCTGCTCATGAAAATGTCCTGTCTGTCAGCGTCTCAACAACACCTCAGCAAGTTGTCGCAAACGCCATTTACGCTTCGCCCGTTTGCCGTGCATGACATAGTGGCAATGGCGGCAGATGCCCCGTCGGGTGCCGGTGGCATATTGCTCGAACTGCTCCAGTGGCAGTTCCCTTCTACAGCAGTAGCACGTCTTCATCGCACATGGTAGTTAGGGAAACACTGGTGGCGGTTCTCTCGCTCGTCGAGGCATACGGAGCAGTGGATCCACATGCCTCCATGACGGTTGTACTCGAACAGCAGTTGGTCGAAGTCCACATGTTGCTTGATGAAGCGGAAGTAGGCTCGCCCCGTCTCCTCGTCGGGTAGGTAGATGTCGGCAGCCTCGCCGCTGAGATGCTTCGAGTTGCCCACACCGTGTACACCCTCGTTGACCAGCGGACAGCGGAAGCCGCTGTTGATGCGGATCGGTCCGAACTCTTGGCGCAACGGCTCCAGCAGTTTCCTACACAGGTTCTCCAGCGCAAGCAGTTGGAGGGCGTCGGGGGTGTTGTCCACGTTGTTGCGCTCCGCCCATGCGGAGCGTGTCATCTCGTTGTAACTGAAATGCTCAGTCAATTGATAATTCTTTCTTTTCTCCATGTTACTTTAAGTTTTAATTCTACATCTCGCAACGTTGCGGAGGCAAAATTAGAACCGTTTGTCGTGACGGGCAACTAATCGTAACGTGTCGTCAAAAAGAAATACTATAGGAAAGAAATTACGACACCCCGTGATGAGGTGTCGTAATCATTTTGAGGTAAAATATTGTTTGTGTTTGTGTCGGAACATACTAGCATGCGAAACTTAAATTACTTTATCACAATCTTGCGTCCATTATGGATATACACCCCTTTCTGCGTGGGCTTGCCGCTGAGGCGACGGCCGTTCAAGTCGTACCATGCGCCAGACTCGGTGTCGGGGACGGTGGTATTCTCGATGCCAGTGCTGATGACACTGAGCGGACCGGAGGCGAAGATGAAGTAGTCGTTGGGACTAAAACTGTGGAAGTCGTTGGCAATGAGCAGTTCGAGACCGTACTCGCCAGCCTCAAGGGCTTCAGACAGGGGGATGGAGACGACCTGCCACCAGTTGCTGCCAAGTTGCAGACGGGTATAGATGTTGGACTGCGTGGGGAATACCACAGGGTCGTAGCCGCCCTCGGTGTTGGGCTTGTAGATCTTTGCCAGCACCACGGCATCGTAGTCCATCGGTGTGCCGTTGGCAATGACGAGGTCGAGGTAGTAGGCGGGATTGCCCTTCTCGTCGTTACGCTCATTGTATTCCGCAGCCAGGCAGTTGAAGGCCAGTTCGTCGAAGGTGACGGTCGTGTGGGCCATATAGCCCGGAGCCTGTGCAATGTCGGCGAGCAGGCTGCCGCTGATGTCCTTGCCGTCGCCTGCCTTGGTCAGCAGGAGCACGTATTCGCCAGCCATTGGTACCGAGATGTCGTAGTAGATGTCTGACGATCCGCCCGCCTCGACCATGATGCCGGTCTTGGCAACTCCAATCAGGCCTTTCAGTGCGCCGTCCTCCACATAATAGACACCGCACTGGATGGCACCCACATAGTCTTCAGTGCCAGTGTTCTGGATGGTGGCGGTGACTTTCTGGGCGATGCCGCGCTGCTTCAGACCGTCAATCCTGATGTCCGGGCCCGAGGCCGAAAGTTGTGGCTGCGGATGGACGGTGACGCCAGCCACTTCGCCCGTCTCCCCGACATGTACCTCCAAGTAGCAGTTGGGACCGAATACGGGTTTCCAGGGGGCGCTGGTGCCAGCCTCTCTGTTGACAAACACCAGGTTGTGAGGGCCAGGCGTGAGGCCTGCTAAGAGGTCGTTGGCAAGCGGGAGGACGAATGTGCCGCAGTCGAGGTCGGCGGTGAGGTAGCCGGTAAACTCATGCTCGATGGATGCGGAGATACGGCTGGGGTCGGGTGTGCCGTCATCGTTACGCTCTGCCAGTGCGATGGTGAAGGTGCTGGGGCGGTAGGAGGGGTTCACAAATACGAACGTATGTTCCGAATCACCATCCGGAATGTCCCACATGAAACTGTTGAGGTAACGGTAGTGTCCGTCTGATGCACCCTGCTGTGGCTGCAGTCCGATCAGCGCCGACTGGTTGACGCTGTAGCCGTCCTTGGTGCTGCTGCCGCCCGAGCCGGACATATCGGGGTTGAGCAGGTTGATTTTGTAGAAGCCGTTGCCCTTGCCTGCCCAGCCCCAGTTCACGCTGAAGTAGCCCTCGCCGTCCTGCACCTGGTAGCCGTCGATGACGAAGGCATGACCGCCGCCCGTGGACTGCCCGCTATAGACCAGAGGTCGCCCTTCGCTCAGTTCGTTGTAGAGCAGTTCGTCCCAGCCGCTCACGGTGTATTCGTTGGCCTGGGCGAAATAGATACCGGGGGAGTAGCCGAAGGTGCCCGCGATGATATCCAGGTCGTAAAAGTATCCGCTGGAGAGTTGCGGTGTGTAGTCCATCTGTATCAGTTGTCCGCAGTAGCGCATCAGCGTTGCCACGGCTGCTTCCTGTGCCTCAGTGGGGGACTGGGTGTAGTCGTCCACCATGTTGTCCCAGTCGAACGCCGTGACGGGCAGACCGTCAATCACCCGACCGTCTGCCATCGTATAGGCAGGCAGTTCGCCGGCAATCGGCCCCTGCGGCCAGCGGTGGTAGTACATCACCTGGCTCAGCGCCGTTGCCATGCAGCCTGTGAGGCACGGTTGGCCGTCGGTTACGGGGCAGGAGGCGTTGTAGGGTTTGCCCTGGTCCCAGCGGGCGGTTACCATGGGGGCGATGTCAGCGTGGAGTGCCACTCTCCTTGCCTTCACACCGAGGCGGCTGAGCGTACTGATCTGGGTAGCTGTCTCGTCGAGCCACCACTTCATATTATCGGGGATGGTCTCGGCATCGAAACTACCCTGCGACGTATAGCCCAGCACGAGGTTGTCGCCCACACAGTCGTCGCCGCTCACCACGACAAAGCCCTGCGAGGCATTGAACACATAGTAGGGGCTTGCCTCCGTCTGCTCCCCGCCGTCAGCGCGCCCCATGGCACGGTTCTTGGCACGCATGGCCTCGCTCTTCAGGGCGATGCCTTTCTTGTTCAGGAACTTGGCGGCAGCCTGTCGTGCCGTCTCGGGCGACACAGGTTCTGCCATCATTGTCATTGCGCAGCAAAGAATGGCTGCTGAGGCTGTTAGAATCTTTTTCATTTGCTTGGTTTATTATTTAGTTTATCTTTCTTCTGAAAGTGGACGGGCTTCTTGTCGGTCCCGGTGAGTGCGAGACGGGTGCCCGTGCGGTCGAGGTTGGTGGCCTGCGGCACACGGTTGTTGCTTTTTAACTGCTCGAAACTTCCCATTATCCTGTCCATCATGAGTTTTCTCGCCTCGGGGAGCTGTTTCTCTCTCTCCTCCTTGGAACAGGTGATGGTGCTTTCGTCGTTGTCAATCTTGAGGGTCTTCATGTCGAAGGTATTCACCAGCGTGTCGCCCACGATTTCCCAGTGGCCGGATATAGTGATTTGGGTTATGATTTTTCCGCGGAAGCAGTAGCTGTTCCATTTCATGGTCTCGAGGGTGGTGAAGGTATGGTCTGGGCGGAAGGTGTATTCCGTGTGGTCGTTGACGCTGGTCAGCACGGCATCCCAGGTGCCCGCGATGTCGGTCTCCTTGGCGCGGCGTACCACCATGAGACTCTGGTTGCGGAACTCTTCCAGTTCCTTCTCGGTGATACCCATGAGGAACTTGTTCTCCTCGTTGACATTGATATACTGCATCAGATCGTAATACATTCTCATCCGTTGGCCGCTCCATCCGATGTAGTTCTGCACGCGGGGTGTCTGGAGCAGGCGGCGGCAGGTGGCAAGGACGGCTTCGTCGCTTTTCATGTCGTCCGACTCCATGATGAGGCTGTATTCCTCCTCGTTGCTCACCGGTTTCTTGAAGTATACGCTCTCTTTCCGTTGTTGTTCCATGTAGGAGCGGGCGTTGTAGAAGTCCTGCACGTTTTTGAGGAACTTCTTGTCGCTCAGCGTGCGCCACGAGTCCTGGCTGCTGTTGAAGATGTGCTCGTTGCTGGTCTCCATCTCGAGTTCTCTGGGGAATCCGCTTCCCAGCACGTAGTTGAGGAAGGCCGTAATGGAGTCGGAACCAATCTCCTCCAGCCGGTGCTGGTTCCACATCAGATAGTAGGAGATGCCGCGACACTCATCTTCGTATTTCAGGCGATTGTTGATGACTTCGAGGCTCTGGTCTATGTCGCTGACGATGGTCATGGCCAGCAGACGGCGAGACTCTTCTGCCTCTTTCTTCTCGATCCATGCGGCAGAGCCGAACGTCAGCACGATGGAGATGGTGGTGCCGAGGAACGTCATCAGCAGTTCCTTGATCCATCCCTTTCCTGTCAGGTCGCGCCCGAGTTTGGGCATTCTGAATTTTACGTTCATAACCGTTGTTAATCAATAGACCATACTATTTATTTCTTTGCCTTTTTCTTATAGTTACGGTATGCCTCGACCAGCTGCTGGCGCTGTTCGGGCGTGACGGTAATCATCCGCATGTTCACGTCCTTCTTTGGCACAACGCCATTCTTGTAATAATCGAAACCGTATTCCAGATAGCCGTGCTTGTCGTCATAGACCTTGCCGTCCTCGCCATATACCAGCGTTGCACTTTTTTCTTCCGTTTGCTGCATCCACCCCACGAGAGGCTTTTCTATGTTCCAGTCACCCTTTGAAATCACGATATACTTCCTGCCGTCGAAGGTCAATTCTATAACCTTGCCGCTGAACATGTCCGTGTATTTTTCTATCAACCGTTCAAACAATATTGCGGTGAATACATCCGTGTATTCAATTCCCGGGGTATTGTTTCGGGTGAGCCTCTCACGAAGATCCATGATATATGCCAATGGTTTTACCATATCCTCTTTGCCCATGCTATATATCATGCCCCAAAAGGCTAACGAATTCAAGTATTCGTCCTTGATGTCCACACCTACATTGTTGGCACGTATCATTTCGTCTATGTAGAATAAAGCCTTATCAACGTTTTTCTTGTCGGTAGCCACTGTCATCAGCATGAAGCCTGCTTCGCGAAACACCGAATCGGGTATCTCCTTGTTATAGTCAGCAGCCAGATGGTAGATGCGCTCATAGTATTTCTCCGCCTGTGACTGGTTATATATCCCGTTTTCCTTGTCGAGCAGGAAGTGTCCCGCCTCTATCTGGGCTTCCCAGTCCGCAGGGTTCTCGTCGGCCGTTTTCGTCAGGCGGAGCATCTTTGCAATCTTGCTTTCCGCTTCTTCTGTTTGTGCATTCGCGTTCAGTGCAGCGAAACAAACAAATGCTGCGAATAGAATAATCTTTTTCATAATGATTGATGTTTATAATTGTTATACCTATATTATTACTTCAATTCTAAACGATCCCGTTCTCGTTCAGTTTTTCTTGCAGCCGGAAATTCTCACGGATGAATCGCACCAGCGTGTGCTGGCTGTCGGAGAGCCGCCAGCGGTAGTAAAGCAGCCCCAGGATGAGCACTACAACCAACAGCAGGAAGGCCGTTGCCAAGGCGCCGATGATGATGAATGTCATGTCCGTCATTTTTCAGTATTTGAATTCGGGTACAAAAGTAGTGGGAAAGACTGGAAGGCCTTCCCCACTGCTTGAAATGTTTTTCACAAATCTTGAAAAACTCGCCTACCTGTTGCCTTTCGCTGCTCGCCGAAATTCAGAGGGAGTCATGGAATAGTAGGCGGCAAAGAGACGGGCAAACGTGGTGCGATTAGTAAACCCGCTCTGCTCGATGATGAGTCCTATCGGGTTGTCGCTCTTTTCCAGCAGCTGTGCGGCATACTGTATGCGCAGGCGGTTGAGATAGTCGGCAGGCGTGGTGTCGGCACACTCGCGCAGGGCGGCATATACATACTGATAGTTCGTGCCGAGCAGCCGTGCCAGTGTCTCGTGGTTGGTGTCGGGGTCGGTATATACGTCTGGGTTCTTCACCAGTTCGCACAGGCGGCGATAGAGCAGTTGGTTCTGCGTCAGTCTCTCTTCGGGCTGCGCCTGTAGCTGTCGCTGCTCCTCGGACTCAGCCTGCCGGCGTTGCTGAATCTGCTCGTAGAGGCTGCGGTTCTTCTCTGCCAATCGGAGATTGTAGCGATGGACGCGCCAGATGATGTAGATTGCCATCAACAGCAGCAGGACGATGGCAATGAGGACAATGCGATGGATGGTCAGCGACTGGTGTTTACGGATAATCTCTTCTTCCTGTCGACGGATTTCCTGCAACTGCTCCACGTCGGCCTGCTGTTCCTGCTGGCGGATGGAGTCGGTCAGCTGACGGATGCGGTCGCTCATTGCCAACGCCTCTGCCGTGTGCCCCGCTTTCTGCAGGGCATCATACTTGTAATTGAACAGTGTCTTGACATAGAGGTCGCTGACGGGCTCGCCATCCGAGCGCATCAGCGAGTCAGTTTCGTCGAACAGACGGATAGCCTCGTCGTAACGACCCGTCATCGACAGATACAGACCTTCGGCAGCCTTGTCAAGCGCACCAAGATCTTGTAACTGTTGATATTCACGGTGAAGGATCCCCGCCTGCTCTCGCTGACCGTTGGCAGCATAGACCATCGCCTTACTGATGGTCACGTTGGCAGTGCGCTTTTGCATCGCCCAGTCGGGCGTGTCGGGACAACGTCTAAGACGGTTCATCGCAGTGTCCATCTTCGCCGTCAGGGGTAGTGCTTTCTCTGGCATCTTATTTTCGATATACAAGTCGTTGAGTGAAAGCAGCGTATAGATGAGCGGATCAATCTCCCCATAACCGGTGGCATGCTGCGTACTCTCCATTAAGATGTCGATGCATTGCAGGAACAACTGCTCGGATGCTGCGACATGCCCTAGTTTGCTTTCACAATCTGCCATCTGCATCAGTGCCCTGCACTTCATCTCCACATCATTTGGCGTTGTGCCGTCACCCACAAAGGCAAGGATTTCCTTAGAGAGGGCGAGCGATCTGCCATATTCGCCATCGGCGTATGCACCGTCACCCAAAATCCAGCGAGACTTACAATAAAGGCTACTGTCTTCAGACGTGGTAACAGCGTGTTCCGCCTCTGCGGCAATCGCTTTCTCAGCGTAATAGGCAGCCAACCGGCGGCGGTCGGCATTCGCATAGATAATTGCCTTGGTCGTATTAGCACGTACCGCCGTGAACAAACCCACCTGCTCCGCACTGTCCACACGCTCCACAGAATGTTCAACGTCGGATAATCCATTGTTGACGATTTCTTTGCTCAGCGCTGCAGCCTCATCGCCAGGGTCAGACTTCGTGCAGGTGGTAAAGACCAGTACAGAGAATAGCATCAAGAATTCTATAGTCTTTCGCTTTTTCATCGTCGTTTCTTTTAACAATTTCGATACAAAGTTAGTTCTTCAATGATACGTATAGGTCATTCTCATGGAGACGTAGCCCTTGGGCCATTTCACTTTGTCCAGGAAGAATTTTGCAGAGCCTTGTGACAGCAGGAACAGGTCGGGTCTTACTTCCTTGAACTCATACTGCATATTGTTCTGTTTCTCCTGCCAGTTGATGCGTGATATCTGCCAGCAGCCATCAGCGATATGCACCCTCATGTTGTCGAGTTTCACGATATAGAACGTCCTGTTGCCCTTGGTGTAACTGCCCACATATTCCATGCCCGTCTCTTTCTTCTTCCTGTATTTCTTCTGCAGTTCCTTCACTTTCTCGCGAACCCTCTTATAGAACTGGTCATATACGTTGGCACTCATCATGCCATCGTGCTTCAGGAACGACTTGATCTGTTTCTGCGTCAGTTCCTGCTTCATCTCCACCATCCGTACATTCGAGGTCGTGATCCTGCCGTTGTTGAACAGTACGTCCTCTGCCATCGTGATACCGAAATGCTTATGTTCCCTGAGGGCGGTCACGATAGGTCCGTAGCCTGCCAGGCGGGCGGCGAAGGTGATGGTCCTGCGGTGGGGGAACTTCGTCAGGTCAATATCCTTCTCCAGTTGGCAGGTCACTGAGTAGCGCAGTGCCCTGACCCGCTTTTTGAGCGGTTGGGAGTTGGCAAGTACTTTCTTCAACAGGTATTCCTCGAAAGTCGTACCGTCAGACAGTACCACCGTCTCGGCAAGATTGAGTGAATAGGCAATATCCTCGTCCTCATCTTGTGCGTGAACATTCAATGTCACGAGTAAAACAGCAAACGTAAAGATAAATCGTATAACTTTCATTCCTCCTGTTATTATGTTTTTTGCAAAGATACGAATAAGTGAGTAAAATGCCAAATATTCTCCTCAACAATTACAGAAAGGGGCGGTCAATTCGCTTGACCACCCCTCTTATCTATTCAGTGTTTGTGTCGGAAGATAGATTCTTATACAATACCCTGGCTCATCATGGCAGAAGCCACCTTCATGAAGCCGGCAACGTTGGCACCCTTCACGTAGTTGATGTAACCGTCAGGCTGTGTACCGTACTTCACGCAGTTCTCGTGAATATCGTTCATAATGCGCTTCAGGTAGTCGTCAACCTCCTTGGCAGTCCATGACAGACGCTCAGAGTTCTGTGACATCTCCAGACCGGATACTGATACGCCACCGGCGTTGGAAGCCTTACCAGGAGCATACAGGATCTTGGCATCCTGGAAGATCTTGATAGCCTCAGGCAGTGAAGGCATGTTAGCACCCTCAGCGACAGCGATGACACCGTTGTCTACGAGAGCCTGAGCCTGCTCACCGTTGATCTCGTTCTGTGTAGCGCAAGGCAGGGCGATATCTGCCTTCTCGTGCCAAGGACGCTCACCAGCGTGATAAACAGCGTTAGGATACTCCTCAGCATACTCCTTGATACGTCCACGCTCTACGTTCTTCAGCTCCTTTACGTACTCCAGCTTCTCAGCGGTGATACCGTCTGGGTCGTAGATGTAACCGTCAGAGTCAGAGAGGGTCATAGGAATAGCACCGAGCTGGATGCACTTCTCAGTAGCATACTGTGCTACGTTACCAGAACCTGAGATCAGCACCTTCTTACCCTTGATGTCGATATTGCGGGTAGCGAGCATAGAGGTCAGGAAGTATACACAACCGTAACCGGTAGCCTCAGGACGGATCAGTGAACCACCGAAGGGGATTCCCTTACCGGTCAGCACACCCTGGAACTGGTGGGTCAGCTTCTTGTACTGTCCGAAGAGGTAACCTACCTCACGGCCACCGACACCGATGTCACCAGCGGGAACGTCCTCGTCCGGACCAATCACGCGATATAACTCATTCATGAATGCCTGGCAGAAACGCATCACCTCAGCATCGCTCTTGCCACGTGGAGAGAAGTCGGAACCACCCTTGGCACCACCCATAGGAAGGGTAGTCAGCGAGTTCTTGAAAGTCTGCTCGAAGGCGAGGAACTTCAAAATACCGAGGTTCACACTCTTGTGATAACGGAGACCGCCTTTGTACGGACCGATAGCGTTGTTGTGCTGGATACGATAACCCATGTTGGTCTGAACCTTACCCTGGTCGTCAACCCATGTGATGCGGAACTCATAAACACGATCGGGGATGCAAAGGCGCTCAATCAGATTAGCCTTCTCAAACTCAGGGTGCTTGTTGTACTCTTCTTCGATAGTAGGAAGAACTTGGCTTACTGCCTGGATGTACTCCGGCTCATTGGGAAATCTCTGTTTCAGATCCTCTACAACTTTTGCTGCATTCATAATCTTTTTACTTTTTTGGTTATTATACTATTGAAATTTGTCTCTTGAATTATTTCGGATGCAAAATTACATCAAAAAATTGAATTACCAAACATTTTATCAAAAAAATAACGAAAAAAGTTTCTTTTTGTCACTAATTGATGATAATCAAGGTAAAAATGATAAAAATATACGCTTATTATGTGTGCGAAAACAACAAGCGCCTGCCGAGCTGGCAGGCGCTTGTCGTGAAAATATGTGGGTGGGAGTTTAATGGGTGAACGACAGTTCGTCTTTTCCTTCCACCTTATTAATATATATAGTATCTCCGTTCTGGAGGTCACCATTAACGATAAGTTCTGAGATACCATCTTCGATATAGGTTTGGATGGCTCGCTTCAGTGGTCGTGCACCAAACTGGACATCGTATCCCTTCTCGGCGACAAACTGTTTCGCATCGTCGCTCAGGTTGATGGTATAGCCCAGTTCTTCAATCCGTTTATAAAGACCTTTCAGTTCCACGTCAATAATCTGCTTGATGGCGTTGAGGTCAAGCTGGTCGAAGGTGATGATCTCGTCCAGACGGTTCAGGAACTCTGGGGAGAACTGTTTCGACAGCGCTTTCTGTACGATGCTGCGTGCATGCTCCTTGTCTTGTTCGTTGAGCATCAGTGAGCCAGAGCCTCCACTGGTGAATCCCACGCCACGTCCGAAGTCCTTCAGTTGTCGGGTACCGGCATTCGAAGTCATGATGATAACGGTGTTGCGGAAGTCCACGAAGCGTCCGTTGCCGTCAGTCAGTCGTCCCTCGTCAAGTACCTGCAGCAGCAGGTTGAACACATTACCGTGTGCCTTCTCAATCTCGTCGAGCAGAACGATAGAGTAGGGGTGACGGCGTACACGCTCCGTCAACTGACCACCCTCCTCATAACCGACATAGCCCGGAGGGGCGCCAATCAGTCGTGACACGTTGAACGACTCCGTATATTCACTCATATCGATACGGATCAGTGCCTCACTGCTGCCAAACATGAACTCGGCGAGTTTCTTTGCCAGGTAAGTCTTACCCACACCCGTCGGTCCGAGGAACATAAAGGCACCGATAGGATGGTTGGGCTCTTTCAGTCCCACACGGTTGCGCTGGATGGCACGTACCATTTTCTCAATCGCCTTGTCCTGTGCGATGACGTGCTGCTTGAGTTCCTGTGCCATACCTTTCAGTCGGATGCCCTCCTCCTGTGCCATACGCTGAACGGGTACACCCGTCATCATCGATATCACATCCTGTACTTCCTTTTCCGTCACCATCTGGCGGTCGTCGATATCTCCCTCCTGCCATTTGCGGTTCATCTCAGCCAACTGACTCTCCATGACTGTTTGGCGGTCACGGAAACCAGCAGCCAGTTCGAAGTTCTGGTTCTTGACGGCGAGTTGTTTTTTCTCCGTTACCGTCTTCAGTTCCTGTTCCAACTGAGCAATCTCCGGTGGTACTTGCACATTATTAAGATGTACGCGCGAACCAACCTCATCCATGGCATCAATCGCCTTGTCGGGTTGCTGCCGGTCACTGATATAGCGGTCTGTCAATTTGACACATGCCGCCAGTGCCTCGTCGGAATAGCTCACATGGTGATGCTGCTCATAATGTCCTTTGATGTTATGCAGTATCTGTATCGTCTCCTCTGCATTGGTCGGTTCGATGAGTACTTTCTGGAAACGGCGTTCCAGTGCACCGTCCTTCTCAATGGAGTTACGGTATTCGTCAAGTGTTGTGGCACCGATGCACTGGATGGTGCCTCTTGCCAATGCGGGTTTCAGGATATTGGCGGCATCCATTGACCCTGGTGTCGAACCAGCTCCTATGAGCGTGTGTATCTCATCGATGAAGATAATCACATCGTTGTTCTGTTCCAACTCCTTGATAAGTTGTCGGAGACGCTCCTCAAACTGTCCGCGGTATTTCGTGCCAGCCACCACGCCAGTCAGGTCGAGTGTCACCAGCCGTTTCCCGAAGAGCATGGGCGAGCAGTCCCTGCGGGCAATCATCTGTGCCAGTCCTTCTACGATGGCACTCTTTCCCACGCCGGGTTCACCAATCAAAATGGGGTTGTTCTTTTTCCTTCTACCTAAGATCTCCACCACACGCTGGATTTCACGCTCTCGCCCTACCACAGGATCCAGTTTGTTGTCCAATGCCTGTTGAGTCAGGTCTGTGGAGAAGTTGTCGAGCACGGGGGTCTTCGACTTCGTCTGTTTGGTCTGTGTCGTAGTATGGCTTCCAGACGGTGACTGGCGCTGGCTGTTAGAGGCCTGTTCCTCTTCCTCCTCGAAGTCCTCGTCAGGCAGTCCGATGCCGTTCTTGACACTCAGCAGTGCCAGTGTATCCTCATAATTCATATTATTCATTTCCAATACTATTTTTGCTCCGTTATCTACTTGGTCGTGAAGGATGGCGAGCAGCAGATGTTGCTCATCCACACGGGTAGTCCGCTGGATACGTGCCTCCAGCACAGCCAGTTTCAAGATGTTACTGGCTTTTTCGTTGAGCACCAGCTCATTGGTGTTGATGGGCATCCCTATCTCATCTTCCCTCACTCGTGACTCCAATGCTGTCTTCACGTTAGCGGTGTTGATGGCAAGACGGTGGAACACGTCAATGACAGGTCCCTCCTTCATGCGCAACATCCCCAGTAGCAAGTGTTCTGGTCCCACGCTCCGACTGGCAAGGCGTGCTGCCTCCTCACGGGAGTAAGCGAGTATTTCCGATATCTTTGGTGTAAATTGACTTGTCATACATATCTGTATATGCAAACATTGTGCCAAAAAGATTATCAGTCTTTATTCTACTTGTTTACAGTCGGCTCTTCTCGGCATTGCCGGCACCGGTACCTTTGTACTTGCTTCGGGTCGTATTGAATTGATACGACAGTGACACGCCGATGTATTGTGTATAGGTGTAAGCATCCTTGTCCATCGTGGTGACAGGGAAATAGGCTGTCCAGCGTGTACGAAGGCTTCGGAAAATATCATTAGCAAAGAGGGCAACGGTTAGATTACCGTCAAAGAATGTCTTCTGCACACGGGTATTGATGTAAAACTCGTGAGCAAGATGAGTGAATCCGTAGTCGTAACTCGTGGAGTTGTGCAGATAGAGCATCGCTTTCGTAGTCTTGCCGATGGTGAACCAATTGCGGAAGTTTATTTCAAACTGTGGTTTGTTGAGTCTTGTAGTGAGACCGTATGCCTGAGTGTCAAAGTTCTGTTGCCAGTAACTGAGAGTAAGTGTCGGGCTATAGAAACCAAACTTGGGTGATGCAGTCAGTGAGGCCTTGTATGATTCATATTTATCGAAGTTGCGATTGGTCCAGAAGACTGTCTCTTTTCCCTCTTGATACAGGTCGGCATAGTGGAGTTGGAAGTCCTTGCTATGACTGTAGCCAGCGGTGAAGGTCAGCCACGAGTAAGTGACATTCAGGTCGATGTCCTGTTTGATGGTTGGACGCAGCAAGGGGTTTCCACCTTCATGAGTATACCGGTTGTTATATTGTACATTGGTGTTGAGCCACCGGAAACTTGGGCGGCTGATGCGTTTGTTGTAATTCAACTGGATATCCCATTTGTCCTTTTGCCAGCCTACGGAGAGATTAGGAAAGAGGTCATGGTATTTACGGCTTGGCTCAGACTGATGCTCACCGAAAGAATAATAGTCGGAATTAACTGACTCGTAGCGCAGTCCACCAGAGAATCTCCATACGCCCCATTTCATCTGATATTCTGCAAACCCAGCAATATTGCTCTCACGTATTTTGTCATCGGAGGGCGATACGACTCGCTCTACGTTATCATATACACCGTGACTGTTGGAGCGCGTGACCTCACTGCCGATACTCAACTCGCCCTTCCATATAGGGTAAGTCAGCATCAGTTTCCCAGCCAGCATATTGTTACGATTGACGCTGTATGTATGCACATCACGGTCACCCAGTTGCGGACTGGTCTCAAAAGATGCATAGTCTTGTATTAACTTCTTCCAAATCCATGAACCATTGAAGTCTATGCCGAGTTTTCCTACCTTACCCACATAGTAGATGTTGACCTCATGCCATGGTTTTTCACTCACATTCATGTTTAGGGACTGTTTGACATAACCTTCGAGGGATTTGTTGCGCGTAATAGTCTGTTGTGTCTGAGCTGTTCCGCCCTCATAAAGCGACCCACTCAGGTTGTAAGAGAAACCAATGGAATTATCCTCGTTGAAGTCGTAACTGGCACCAATCTGTCCGCCCAGCATGGTGTACCAGAAATTGTTGGGACAGACTTGTACGATATTAACGTGATTACCGTTTGCTCTGATGCCTGCTGTAATGGTATTGTCCTCGGAATGGTTTCCGTTATTAATCATCATGTATCCAAATACTTCCAAGCCTCCCGTGTGGTATCTCACAGTGGCATCGTTATAGGTTGTCCATTTCTTGTTATATTTCACTTGGCTATATGCCTCCACACTGATGCCATTGCCTTGGCGTTTCTTCGTCTTGATATTGATGACTGCACCCACCTCAGCATTATATTTGCCACCTGGGGAGGTGATGATGTCCACCGACCTGATATCTGTCGATTTCAACTGTTTTAGTTCCTGGGTGTTCTGTACCTTCTTGTTGTTGATATAGATCTCTGGCGTTCCCTTGGCAAATACTGTGAAGTTACCGTCCTCACCTTGGACTTGCGGCAGCATAGACAGCACGTCATCGGCAGTTCCTACATCTCGGAGCAGTGAGTTCTGTATATCGACTGTCAAGCCGCCAGTTGTCATCTTGTATTGTGGGATATCACCTTTTACAACGACCCCCTTGATGGTATATGCCTCTGTCTGCATGCGGATGGTGCCGATATGCTCAGAACTACACAGGCGATAGATGGTTTTGTAGCCGACAAAGGAGATACGGGCGAGGACGGTAGGACGCTCATAGGGAATCACGAAGTCGCCGTTCTCATTACTCACACCGCCACCAAGCAGGATGGAGTCTGTGGGTGAGAGCAGGGCGATGTTGGCGAAGGCGACAGGATTGTTGCTCTCGTCAACGAGTCGACCTGTTAAGTGACGGTTGGTTTTGTGGGTACACTCCACATAGATCTTACGCTCGTCGTTGCGGACCACACGGATAGGATAGAGTCCTACCACTTGCAGGATAGCGTCGGAGACCGACTTGTTCTTGACATCGGTAGTGACACGGAAGTCTTCCAGTTCGTTAGCGATGAAGTTAATATCATAGCGGCGGGTCTGCGATTGGATATACTGTAATGCCTCCGTCATGCTGACATCATGGAAGTGATGGGTGATATGCTGTGCCAGTAGGGTGTTCGCAAAAGTACACAATACGAACAGGGATAGTCGTCTTCTCATGGTTATTCTGCGATAATCGTGTTACCTTCCAGTGTCAAGTGCAACTGTTCGAAGTTATTCAGCTCCTCTATCACGCTCTCTATGCTTGTCTTTCGGTCCCAGCGATAGAAGAGTCTCAGGTCACGCAAAGCCTCGTTACGGATCTCTACCTGATGGTGATAATAGGTGGCGATGTCCGTCAGCATGGTATCCAGACGTGTGTTCTCGAAGTTGACGGGCGTGACGGTCATGGTGGAGTCTGTCATGGAGGTCTGCTCTTCTTGGCTGTCACTTGTCTTTAGTGTCTCTTGCTTCTGGGATGTCTTGGTCTCTTCAATATGAGTGTTGGCAAAGTGTATAGCGGCATAGGCAATACCAGACAGCATCAGCACACCGATAAATAGTGCCGCTATCTGCGTCCATCCCCAAGACTTGCGTTTAGGGGTAAAGTGCTTCGCCTCGAACTTCTGCCATTCCTCGTCAAGGTCCACCTGTGTCTCCTCAGCATACATCTGCCGTAGCAACTCCTCTAATTTGTCATTTGATTCCATAACCTAAGGATTTTAAGTGTTCTTTAATTCGTTTGAGTGACTGTGACAGATGGTTATGTACGGTGACTTCGCTGACTTGTAACTCCTCGGCAATCTCCCTGTATTTCAGTCCTTGATGGTAGCGCAGACGGAGCACCTGTTGAGAGAGGGGAGGCAGTTTGTCGCTGACAAAGCGGTGAATCATTCCCAGTAGTTCCTCATCCACCTCGGATGTCGTGGGATTCCAGTCCGCTATGACTGCTTGTGTCCGCTGCTGATGAGCCAGCAAGTTGATACAGCGGTTGCGCACACTGGTAAGCAAGAAGCCTTGGAGGGTCGTGGAGTGGAGATCGACGGTGCTGTTCAGCAGTTGGGTGAACACCTCGCTTACCACGTCCTTGCTTTCCGCCTCGTCATGGAGCATACGCAATGCAAAAACGTACATCCCTTTGTAATAGTGTCGGAATACAGCCTCAAACTCTTGCTTGTCTTTCATCTGTCACTTAGTCTTTTTACCCTATATACAAACGAATACCTTGTTTTCCTAAGCAACAAGACGGGAAAATATCAGGGAATTATCAGATAGCCGTCCTTCTGCATGATATATTCCTCTTGCAGAAGGTAGGTGAGGGCTTTGTCCAGCTCTTCCTTGCGCAGTTGCAGCCGGAGGAGCTCTGTGACGTGATGACGCTGGCGGTCGGAGAGTAGGGTGAGGATCTGCTGTTTCGCCTGTTGGATGTCCGTCTTGCTGGTGTGATGGCAGACATCACACTGTCCGCAGTCCTTCGTGTCTTTCTCACCGAAGTACTCCAGCAGTTGGCGACTGCGGCACTTGCTGTTATCCTTGGCATACCGCAACATCGCCTCGATGCGCTCCTTGTATTGTGTCAGGCGCTCCTCATAGACTTCCTTTGACAGCAGCACATGCTCGCTGTCCTCCCTCCGCTGCATATAACGGATATACGGCACCTGTTTGCGGGGGATGAAATGGAGGACGTGTTTCTCGGAAAGTCCCTTCAGCGTCTGATAGACCTCATGCGACTTCATGCCACACTGGTTGGCTATCATACTCTCGTCGATGAAGCCGTAGTCGGCAAAGAGTCCTCCGTAGTTGCGGAGCAAGGCGATGATGACACGCTCCTCATCGAGGGAGTCGCCACGGAGACGGTAGAGGTCGTCACGGGTGACAAGGAATCTCACACGTGCCTGGTTGTCCTGCTCCTCTGTATACTCGATATAGCCGGCACGCTGCAGAATCTGCAAGGCAGCATGCACACGGATGGGGAAGTGGTTGAACTTCCTGCAGAAGTCATCGATATTGAACTCTCGCGAGACTCCATACCCGTCACCCGTCGCTATCTGGTAATAATAGGCGAGGTGATCGTAAACCTTGCGGATATACTCTTTCTCGGGGAAGGTGTCGCTGATGCGTTTACGGAGCTTGGGCTCGTCGGCAGCATTATATAAAAGGATTGCGCGGGAGGGTTGCCCGTCACGTCCTGCACGGCCAGCCTCCTGGAAATATGCCTCAATGGAGTCTGGGCAGTCATAGTGTGCTACGATGCGTACGTCAGGTTTGTCGATACCCATGCCAAACGCATTGGTGGCTACCATGATACGTACCCGGTCATGTTGCCAGTCACGCTGCCGCTGGTCCTTTACCGCATGCTCCAGTCCTGCATGATAGAAGGTGGCACTGAGTCCTGCCTCCGTCAACAGCTCCGCTACCTCACGGGCATGCCGGCGACTGCGGACATAGACGATGGCGGCACCTTTCTCACCATTCAGCAACTGTATCAGTTCCGTCCGCTTGTCCATCGCATAAGAGACGAGGTAAGTGAGGTTCTTACGCTCGAAGGACATGCGGAAGATGTTGAAGGTGTGGGGAGTGGAGAGGGTTAACTTGTCACAGATATCCTCTACGACTTTAGGGGTCGCCGTTGCCGTGAGGGCAAGGACGGGGACATCGGGGCAGATGCGTCGTATCTCGGCAATCTGCAGATACGAGGGGCGGAAGTCATAGCCCCACTGTGAGATACAGTGTGCCTCGTCGACAGTGATGAAGCTCACCTTCATGTGGCGGAGCTTCGTCTGGAACAAGCCGCTGCCCAAACGCTCAGGGGAGACATAAAGGAGTTTGGTACTTCCTAAGATACAGTTCTCCAAGATGCGGATGATGTCATCATGCTGCATCCCGCTATAGATGGCAGCCGCCATGATACCCCGTTGGCGCAGATGGTGCACCTGGTCTTTCATCAATGCTATCAGGGGGGTGATAATGATACATACCCCCTCCATAGCGAGAGCAGGTACCTGAAAGGTGATGGACTTGCCACCACCAGTAGGCATCAGTCCCAGTGTGTCATGTCCGGAACCGATGGACTCGATGATCTCCCGCTGAATACCACGGAAGTCATCGTAGCCCCAGTACTTCTTTAGTAAATGAGAAAACTCCTCATTTCCCATTCCTCATTCCTCATTTCTCATTTTCCGAAGGCATGATGTCCTCTATCTGCAACTGTACCTCGCCACGCTTGTAGGTATTCTCCTCAATGGTATAGACGATGTCGAATGAATGTTTTGACTTGATATAACGAGCCTCGGCACTCTGTCCGAAGGCAATACCATTCATCACGACGGCAGACTTGGAGTCGACCAGTTCCAGTTTGATATGCTCCTGATGCTTGCCTACTACCTTCGAAGTGCCGTAGTCATAGACATTACGGGTGAGGAAGAGTGGCTTGGGATTGTCTGGACCATGAGGTGCCAGACGGCGTAAGTCATTGTGCAACTTCTTGGAAATATCCTTGAAATCTATCTCCTCATCGATTTCGAGGGTGGGCAGTGTCTGCTCGGGCAGGATATGCCCCGTGACATACTCTTGGAAACGGCGGCGGAACTCCGGGATGTTCTCCTGTTTGAGTGTCAGCCCCACAGCATAGGTATGTCCACCGAAGTTCTCCAACAGGTCACGGCAACTCTTGATGGCATCATAGATGTCAAAGCCGGCGACACTACGTGCCGAACCAGAGGCGATACCATCTATGATGGTCAGGACAACAGTAGGACGGTAATAAAGCTCCGTCAGACGGGAGGCGACAATACCTACCACACCTTTCTTCCATCCCTCGTCATAAAGAACGATGGACTGCATGTGCTGCTGACTCTCCAGTCGTGCCACAATCTCGTTCGCCTCTTTGGTCATCTCCTTGTCGACATCCTTGCGCTGCTCATTATACTCATTGATGCGGTTAGCCTCCGTGAGTGCTTTCTGCAAGTCTTTCTCCACCAATAGCTCTACGGCTTCCTTGCCGTTCTGCATGCGACCACTGGCATTGATGCGTGGACCAATCTTAAAGACGATGTCACTCATCGTCAGTTCACGACCTGTGAGTCCGCAGATATCGATAATCGCCTTCAGTCCGATAGACGCACTTTGGTTCAGCTGTTTCAGTCCGTGGAAAGCAAGGATGCGGTTCTCACCTACGACAGGGACTAAGTCGGCGGCGATACTCACTGCACAGAAGTCGAGTAGGGGAATCAGACGGGCGAAAGGAATACCGTTGTTCTTGGCGAACGCCTGCATCAACTTAAAGCCTACACCACATCCACACAAGTCCTTAAACGGATAAGTGGAGTCTGCTCGTTTGGGATTGAGGATAGCAACAGCTGGTGGCATCACCTCGTCAGGGACATGGTGGTCGCAGATGATGAAGTCGATGCCCTGCTGTTTCGCATAGGTAATCTCCTCGATTGCCTTAATACCGCAGTCGAGGACAATAATCAGTTTCACACCAGTCTCCTTTGCATAGTCTATCCCCTTGATACTGACCCCATAGCCTTCCTCTTCACGGTTAGGGATATAATATTCAATATTGGAATAGAACTGCTGCAGGAACTTATATACCAGTGCCACCGCTGTACACCCGTCAACATCGTAGTCGCCATACACCATGATACGTTCTTTTCGTCCCATGGCATCGTTCAGACGGTCGACGGCAACATCCATGTCATTCATGAGGAACGGGTCGATGAGCTCGTTCATCATGGGTCTGAAGAATCGCTTAGCCGCACTTTCGGTCTTGATACCGCGACCTATCAATAGGTCAGCGACAATAGGACTCATGCCAATCTTCTCCGCCAGTTCTTTAGCCGCTTGCTGTCTTTCGGGTGTAGGTGGTTTGTAATTCCATTGATAATTCATTGTGGGGACTTTTTTATAGTCCGAGTTTCTTGCGGATATCCTTAGGAATCGCATTCTTATTGACCGTGTAATCCATCGTGTTGGCAGCGATGAAGGTCTTCGTCATATACCAGATACCTTTATAGTCGCCACTCTCACCCCAAGAGTTCTTAACCATATAATACTCTTTGCCGTTCTGGTCCTTGGCGATGCCGTAGATCAGCATGCCATGGTCGTCAGTCAACTCCCAGTTGTCGTAGCGCTCCTGACGCATCTCCTGTGTAGGAACAATCTCTGGTACGGTGCATCCAAGTGAGTCGATAAGGTTACGCTTTTTGGCAGCAGACAGTTTCAGCCAGCGAGCCATGTCAGAGCCCTGCATACTCTCCGTTTTCTTGGTGTCAATGGCATAGGCGAGACCCTGACGGGTGAAGCCGTCCTCTGACACGTCACCGCCCCATGCTACCGTATAACCGTTCATGACGGCATTATCGATAATCTTCATCATCTCGTCCATAGGTACGTTATAAGATAATGGGTTACGCCAGTTGTCCTGTACCTCAACAGGGAATGCGGTATAGAAAGGATGATGGGTATAGCTGGTGATACTTACATAGTCGTTCCAGTCAAGTCCCAGACTGGCGGCGAAAGTCTGTGGTGTATAGGTCTTGCCCTCATAGGTGAAGCTCTCGGGACACTTGCCCAGGTAAGCATCGAGGATACCCTGCAAACCTACTTTCCACTGTGGGGAGATCTTCTTTGCCTTGTTCTTTGCCACAGCATCCACGTATGGCTCCATCAGCGAGAAGAACTCATTGAAATTATTCAGAGAGTCACCATAGAGGGAACCGGGGAAGGGCATGGCATCCTCAGGACAGATACCATAGTGCTGTAATACATAGTGCACGTCATAGGCAGAGCCGCCCTGCGAGAACTGACAGTCACCATGCAGGCGTACTACCTGAATGGCACGGTCCATATAGTTCTTGTTGGCAACAAAACTCTCGCATAGGTCATAGGTCTTACCTGTCTTCTTCAGAATCTCAGCCTCGAAATAGGAGAGGGTGGAATAGTCCCAGCACGTACCACTACGGTTCTGATCCTTGATGGAGGTGATAGGATTCTCCTTAATCACCGTGAACACAGGCTTGTTCTTGTTGGCGGAGTCTTTTTTTTCCTCCGCCTGTGCACCGACAGTTACCATTGCCATCAGCGCAAGGGTTAAAATCTTTCTCATTGTCTTTTTATTTTTAATTATTACTCATAAATTCTTCCAGTTCGTGAGGATGGTAAGGAATACGTTTTGTACCTAAGAAGCGACAGCCGTCTTTTGTTATCAGAACGTCATCCTCTATGCGGATACCTCCAAAGTCTTTGTAGGTCTCCAGTTTCTCGAAATTGATAAAGTCCTTACAGTGTCCACTGGCTTTCCACTCGTCAATGAGGGCGGGGATGAAGTAGATGCCTGGCTCGTCAGTCACCACGAAACCTTCCTCCAGCCGTCGCCCCATACGCAGACAGTTTGTACCGAACTGTTCCAGATTAGGACGTGTCTCATTGTCGAAGCCCACGTAAATCTGTCCGAGTCCTTCCATATCGTGAACGTCCATACCCATCATGTGTCCTAAGCCGTGGGGCAGGAACATGGCATGGGCACCAGCCCTTACAGCCTCCTCGGTATCGCCTTTCATGAGTCCGAGTTCCTTCAGGCGGTCTGTCATCATGCGGCATACGGCGAAGTGCACGTCCATATATCTTACACCGGGCTTCGCGACTTCTAAGACATAGTCGTGACATGCCTCTACGATGGAGTATATCTCCAGTTGGCGTTGGTCAAACTTTCCCGTGACAGGCATCGTACGAGTATGGTCAGAGCAATAGTCGTCCAGCTCACAGCCAGCGTCACAAAGTGCCAGTCGTCCCGCCTCTAATTTAGCCTCAGACGGATTACCGTGCATAATCTCACCATGCTGACTGAAAATGGTGGCGAAACTCGTGCCATTTGCCAGTGAGCGGGCAATACCGTCAACCTGTCCGCCAACGAAACGTTCCGTCACTCCAGGCTTGATCAGCAGTTGGGCTGTGGTGTGCATGGCATAGCCGACATCACAGGCACGGTCGATGGCCGCAATCTCCTGTGGCTCCTTGGTGGCACGCATCTTCACCACGGCATATATCAGTTTCAATGAGGCAGCCTCCTTTTGTTGTGAGGGATGTATATCTAGCAGATCCATGATCTGTATCTTGGTGTCGTAGCGATAGGGAGGGAGGAAGTGGACGTTCCTGTGTGCACTGATGGCATCCCTGCACACAGTGCTGAGAAACTTCATCGGGGCAGTCTTGCTGACTCCCACCTCGGCAGCCAAATCGCTGACGGAAGGTGTGAATCCCATCCAGACGATATCCTCTACATCTATATCGTCACCGAATATTGTTTCTTCGTCATTGTCAATATCTATGACACCTACCAGTCCGTCACGGTGCTGTCCGAAATAATATATGAACGAAGAGTCTTGCCGCATGGGGGCATAACAGTTGGCAGGATAGTTGCATGGTGCCTCATTGTTTCCAAAGAGAACGATGATACCTTCGCCTACCAGTTTCTTCAGTTCAGCACGACGCTGAACGTATGTGTTTTTATCAAACATATTTCAAGTTTTCGGTTATATTGTCTATTTTGTATGCAAAGTTACACATTATTTATTAAAATATACTACCTTTGCATCATAAAAAGCATTAAAATGCAAATAACTCCAAATACAGGATTGGTTCTTGAAGGTGGTGGCATGCGTGGCGTGTTCACTTCTGGTGTACTTGACGCATTTATGAAACATGAGGTTTATTTCCCTTATGTGGTTGCTGTGTCGGCAGGAGCCTGTAATGGTCTGTCGTATATGAGTCGTCAGCCTCGCCGTGCCCGTTGGTCGAATATTGATATGCTGCAGAAGTACGACTATATCTCCCTGAAGAGTCTGATTGTCAATGGCAGCATTTTCGACCCTGATATTCTGTATGAGCGTTTCCCTAACGAGCTTGTACCATTCGACTATGATACCTATGAGCAGAATCCTTGTGTCTTCGAGGCGGTTACTACAAACTGTAAGACAGGACGTGCCATGTATCTTTCCGAGAAGCATGACCACCGCCGTCTGACTCAGATTGTCAAGGCATCCAGTTCTCTTCCCTTTGTTGCGCAGATTACAGAGGTAGATGGTATTCCCATGCTTGATGGCGGTATCGTCGACAGCATTCCAATTGTGCGGTCTGTCGATACGGGTCATCAGGAGAATGTGGTGGTACTGACCCGCAATCGCGGATACCGTTCCTCAGAGCCTGACATCAAGGTCCCGAAACTGTTTTATAAAGAATACCCTCGTCTGCGTGTTGCCTTGAGCCATAGGACGGAGGAGTATAATAAACAGCTGGACTTGATAGAACATATGGAAGACTGGGGCGAGATTATCGTCATCCGCCCTGAGCGTCCTTTGGAGGTGGGGCGTATCTGTGAGGATGTAGAAAAACTGGAACGCCTCTATGAAGAAGGGTTCCAGTTAGGGGAGAAGTTTGTTGGTAAGTACTTATAATTGTCTGTTATTTCAGCAAATCAGGTCTGAGCTTACGGGTTCTTTCCATTGCCTGTTCCAATTCCCAGTTTCTTATTTTTGCCTCATTGCCCGACAATAAAATGTCAGGAACTTTCCAACCTTTATAGTCAGCGGGACGAGTATAGATAGGAGCGGCAAGGAGGTCATCCTGGAAGCAGTCACTAAGTGCGCTTTGCTCGTCACCGATAACTCCTGGAACTACTCTGACAATGGCATCTGCTATCATGGCGGCAACTAACTCACCACCTGTCAGGACGAAGTCACCAATGGATATCTCTTTTGTAATTAAATGGTCACGGACTCTTTGGTCAATACCTTTGTAATGTCCTGCCAGAATAATGAGGTTACCTTTGAGTGACAACTCGTTTGCCATGTGCTGGTCGAAACGCTCCCCGTCAGGAGATGTGAAAATCACCTCATCGTAATCACGTTCCGACTTCAGTGCCGTGATGCAGCGATCAATGGGCTCACACTGCATCACCATACCGGCAGACCCTCCGTAAGGATAATCGTCCACTCGCCTCCATTTGTCGAGGGTATAGTCACGTAGGTTATGCAGTCGTATCTCGGCAAGTCCTTTCTTCTCGGCGCGAGCCAGAATACTCTCATGGACGAAGCCCTCCAGCATTTCGGGTAATACGGTGATGATGTCTATTCTCATATCTGATAAAAGTCTTTGATTCTTTCAATATAGTGTTCCCCAACTTTGCGTCCTATCTCATAGACATGGCGCATCTCATCAGGGTCGTGGGAGATGTGTCCGATGGGAATCTTCTCATCCGGACGGATCACCAGACAGCGTCCTTCTTCTTCGGCTTTTGCCACATACGCCAGTTCACGGTTATACATCATGTGTCGCTCGTCCATCGCCTTAATCATGTTAGGATATTTCCGCAGGGCGATACGCATGATGGGCATCAACTTATTGGGTTCTTTCACAAACCCCTTAGGCTGTGTCAGAATGACCACATTCCTGTCGTACCCTTGTGTTTCGAAATACTCTAAAGGGATGGAGTCAGCGACACCTCCGTCAAGCAACTGGTGTCCTTGTACTTTCACAACCTTAGATGCCAGTGGCATTGATGCCGATGCCCTGAGCCATTCCAGTTCGTCATAGTCCACGTGGTTGATATCGTGATAGACAGCCTCTCCTGTCAGTACATCGGTGCAAACGACGGTGAACCTCATAGGGTTCTGCTCGAAGGTCTGTATGTCGAAGATATCGTATTCGTAAGGGACGATATGGTAACCGAACTCAGCGTTGAAATAGTCACCACTCTTCAGTAAGGAGCGTAATCCGCTATAACGAGGGTCTTTGGCAAAACGGGTGTTGTAACGGATGGCACGTCCTATCTGCCGTGACTTGTAATTGCATCCGAAGGCGGCACCAGCCGATACGCCGATGAGTCCGTCAGGCTTGATACCGTGTTCCATCATCACATCGGTCACGCCTGCCGTCCACAGTCCTCGCATGGCACCGCCTTCCAATACCAGTCCTCGCTTCATCATTGTTTCTTAGATGTTCGGCTCGTCCCAGACTTTAGTCTGTGTACATGCTGTGCCTACCGTCTGGTTGGCTATTTTCAGAAGGAAGTCACCCTCCTCAAGTGTCCAACGTCCGTCAGCACCGACAAAGGCAAGATTCTTGGCGGGCAATTGGAAGGTGACAGTCTTCGTCTCACCTGGCTGCAACTCAATCTTGGTGAAGTCACGCAGTCGTTTGTTATCAGGCACGATAGAGGCAACGAGGTCGCTGGAGTAGAGCAATACAGCTTCCTTACCGGCACGACTGCCTGTGTTCTTCACATCAACGGTGACGGTCAGCACGTCATTAGCAGTGAATTGTGTCTTGTCTACTTTCAGATTGGCATATTCATAGGTCGTATAACTCATGCCGTAGCCGAAAGGCCATTGCAGACTGACTTTCGCATCATAATTATAAGCACCAGACATCGTCCCCACTTCCTCACTCACCTTATAATCGTAAGTGTTCAGCGAGTTAATCTCACGAGGATAGGTGTATGGCATCTTTGCCGAGAAATTGGCATCACCGGTAAGCAGGTTGGCAAGGGCATCACCACCGTAGTTGCCGGGAATCAGGATATTCACCACAGCCTTGGCAAGGGGCTCGATATCGGCAATCAGTCGGGGACGACCCTCATTCAGTATGAGGATGATGGGCTTTCCCGTTTTGGCAAGTTCCTTCACAAGGTTGCGCTGGTTCTCTGACAACCAGAGGTCGGTGAGGTTACCGGGTGTCTCTGTATAAGAGTTCTCACCGATGCAGGCGATGATAACATCAGCCCCTTTGGCAGCGTCAACAGCTTTTTGTATCTGTGGCTCGTTCTCGTCATAATAAGCGCCGTCCTCGTTATAGGTCACACCCTGTTCGAGGATGACATTCCCTTTTCCGTATTTATTGCAAAGTGCCTCATAGATGGTATTGTATTTCTCTGAGAGATCCTCTGCTTTGGAGCCTTGCCACGTATAACTCCATCCACCATGCAGACAGCGCATCTGGTTGGCGTTAGGGCCTGTCAGCAGAATTTTCTTGCCCTTGGCGAGAGGAAGTATGTTCCCTTCGTTCTTCAAAAGAACCTCTGATTCCTCAGCAGCTTTCAAAGATGCTTTAGCAAATTCATCACAGCCAAACTTCTCAAAACCTTTACCGCCAGTGTTAGGCTCGTCGAAAAGACCGAGGCGGTATTTCGCACGGAGGATGCGGCGAACGGCATCGTCGATACGGGACATCTTAACCTTTCCCTCGTTGACAAGTTCCTTCAGCAGAATGCAGAAATCCACGCTATAGGGGTCCATCGACATATCGATACCTGCGTTGATGGCAATTCGGATAGCGTCTTTCTTGTCTTTTGCCACCTTCTCACGAGTGAAGAGGTTGTTAATGTCAGCCCAGTCGGTAACGAGGAATCCGTCCCACTGTAAGTCCTCTTTCAGCCATTTTGTCAGGTACTCATAGCTGGCATGAACAGGGACACCGTTGATAGAGGCGGAGTTAACCATCATGGTGAGTGTTCCGGCAAGAGCGGCTTGTTTGAATGGCTCGAAATATTTCTCACGGATCATCTGCGGAGAGAGATAGGCGGGGGTACGGTCTTTACCTGTCCAGGGGGCTCCGTATGCAAAATAGTGCTTGGTACTGGTACCTACATGGAAACGGTCGATGTGGTTGGGGTCGTCACCCTGATATCCTTTGATCTCTGCCACCACCATCTTCGAGTTCAGGATGGCATCCTCACCGAAACTCTCATACATACGGGGCCAGCGTGGATCACGGCTCAGGTCGACAACTGGGTTGTATACCCATGGGCAGTTTGCCGCACGACTTTCATAGGCGGTAATCTCTGCTCCTCTGAAGGCAAGGTCCGTATTGAAAGAGGCACCAATGTTAATAGGCTGGGGGAATAGTGTTCCACCTTGTGTATATGTCACACCATGGTTATGGTCGAGTCCGTAGATATCTGGAATACCGGTATACTTCATTGATTTCTTCTGAATCAACTGAATCCATTCTTGCCACTGAGCCACACTGGCTGCACGGGTAGCTGGCGCATTCAGGATAGACCCCACCTTCCATTTTGAGATAATGGTGTCGAGCATCGTTTCGTTCAGTGTCCAAGTACGTGTGCTCCAGTCTGTCTTTCCCATCACGTCAAGGTTCAGTTCTAACATCTGTCCGATTTTCTCGTCCAGAGTCATCTTTGAGAGTGTTTTCTCAACTTTCGCTTCTAAAACCGCATCACGTGGGATAGCTGGCTTCTGTGCCTGTGCTGCAAACGTTGTGCAACTTAGCAGTAATACAAATAGTTTTGTTTTCATATTTAGGAATGTTTTGATTGGTCGTAATACTCAGCCGTTGCTGTGAAGAATACGTCGGCACTGGAATTCATGGCAGTCTCCACCGAGTCCTGGACTACACCGATGATAAAACCGATAGCAACAGCCTGCATGGCAATATCGTTGCCGATACCGAAGAGTGAGCATGCCATTGGAATCAGTAATAAGGAACCTCCAGCGACCCCCGATGTACCACATGCGGCAAGGGAGGCAATGACGCAGAGGAAAATAGCAGACCATAAGGTTACCTCGACTCCTACCGTATGAGCTACGGCAAGGGTCATGACGGTGATGGTCACTGCTGCTCCATTCATATTAATCGTAGCACCTAATGGGATGCTCACGGAATAGAAATCCTCGTCAAGTCCCAGTTTCTTACAGAGACTCATATTAATGGGGATATTAGCTGCCGATGAGCGGGTGAAGAAGGCATTGAGTCCACTCACCTTCAAGCACTCAAAAAGTAGGGGATAGGGATTCCTCCTTGTCAGCAAGAAAGCTGTCAGCGGATTGAAGAGCAGGGCATTGACAAGCATGCAGCCTACCAGCAACATCAGCAGATAACCGTAGGTCGTGAATATCTCCAAACCATTCTCGGACACGGTAGAGAATACCAGACCCATAATTCCGAAGGGGGCAAACTGGATGATCCATTTTACGCAGATGGTAATAACTTCGGCTATGTCACCAACGATATCAATCGTTGATTGACTGGCTTTGAATTTCAAACCAATACCCATCACAATGGACCAGAATAGGATTCCAATGTAATTTGCCTCTGCAATGGATGTGACAGGGTTTGTCACCATATTATTTAATAGGTTAGTGAAGACATCGGACAGTGCGCCAGGTGCGTTTGCCATTGCTGCATCCTGTAAGTCGAGAGTGATGGGAAACAGAAAACTGCCTATCACTGCACCGATGGCAGCGATAAACGTGCTTAACATGTATTCCGAGATAACAGTACGGAAACGTGGACCAAGTCCCTTTCCAGCTTTTGAGATGCTGGAAGCAACCAATACCATTACCAATAAAGGAGCGATAGCCTTCAGCGCATTGACAAACATTTTGCCCGGAATGCCAATTCCCGTCCATCCTGGTAAGGTAAGTCCCAGTACGGCACCAATGGTCAAGCCTATAAAGATGCGGAACATCAAACTCAGTCCCGACCATTTACGTATAAGATATTTTATTTTCTCCATACAGCCTACAAAGATACACATTTTTTTCAGATTTATCCTTTTGCTGAGAAAAAAAAGACTTCGAGCAACCGAAAACTAACGGTGCTCGAAGCCAAGTTCGTTTATAAAGGGTCTTTGCGTACCTTATTAATTAGCTGCCTCAAATTCCTTCAAGAAGCGGACATCATTCTCAGAGAACATACGGAGGTCGCTGACCTGGTATTTCAGATTGGTGATACGCTCAACACCCATACCGAAGGCATAACCACTGTAAACCTTGGAGTCGATGCCACACTGTTCGAGAACATTGGGGTCAACCATGCCACAACCAAGAATCTCCACCCATCCGGTGTGTTTGCAGAATCCACAACCCTCACCGCCACAGATGAAGCAGGAAATGTCCATCTCAGCACTGGGCTCCGTGAAGGGGAAATAACTGGGACGCAGACGAATCTTTGTGTCGGCTCCGAACATCTCACGGGCAAAGGACAGCAATACTTGTTTCAAGTCGGTGAAGCTGACATTCTTGTCGATATACAGTCCTTCTACCTGATGGAAGAAACAGTGAGCACGAGCTGTGATAGCCTCGTTTCGATAGACACGTCCAGGGCAGATGACACGAATAGGAGCAGTCAGTTTGCCGTCCTCAGTGTGCATATGCTCCATCACACGAGCCTGGACACTGGAGGTATGTGAGCGCAACAGGATATTTTTTGTTACATCATTAGGATGTTGGCTGACAAAGAAGGTGTCCTGCATATCACGGGCAGGGTGGTCGGCGGCAAAGTTCATCTTGGTGAATACATGGAGGTCGTCCTCCACCTCAGGGCCGTCGGCAAGGACAAATCCCATACGTGAGAAGATATCGATGATCTCATTGGTGACAATAGTCAGCGGATGACGTGTACCTAACTTAATAGGATAAGGGGTGCGTGTTAAATCTACAGCATCGCCTTCGCTCTCCTGCGTCTGGCAATCCTCACGCAACTGATTGATGCGCTCAGTGGCAAGTGTTTTCAACTCGTTGATCTTCATACCAACGGTTTTCTTTTGGTCGGCAGCCACATTGCGGAAATCATTCATCAACGCCGTAATCTCACCTTTCTTACTGAGGTATTTCAGTCGGAGCTGTTCTACCTCGTCAGCGTTTTTAGCGCTCATCTCCTGCACTTCTTTGAGCAGTTCGTCTATCTTATCAAGTATCATAATCTTGTGTTAAAATAAATTTTGCGTGCAAAGATACAAAATATTTATCAATTATCAATTGTCAATTCTCAATTATTTTGTACCTTTGCATCAAATTTGAGAGTTAATATAATAAGTGCGAAGTTCAAGATGAAACATTTTTTGTTTGTCGTTTGCGTGGCAGTATTGTTGCTTACCGCCTGTCAGGGACAGAAAAGCGCTGGTGTCGAGGAGGAAATTACTGCTGACTCGATACAAAAGGCAGATACGACAGCCACGACCCTGGAAGAGGAAGTAGCTTCAGAACAAGCAGCTTTGCCTAAGGCAGCTGATGAGCTTTTTGACGATTTTATCTTTAATTTCGCTGCCAATCGTAAGTTGCAGTACGCTCGTATTAAATTCCCTCTGAAAATTCAGCGAGGCGATGAAATCAGCTATGCCAAGAACGGACAATGGCAGATGGAGTATTTCTTCATGAAGCAGGACTCTTATACCCTTTTGTTTGATAGCGAGAAGGACATGGAGCATGCGAAGGAGGCGACAGATATCAACCATGCTGTTGTTGAGAAAATCTATTTGAAGGCAAAGACGGTGAAGCAATATGTTTTTGACCGCATCAATGGGTTATGGATGCTTCAGGAGGTGATTCATGAACCGATGAGTGAGTCACATAATGCCTCTTTTCTGGAATTTTATGAGCATTTTGCCTCAGATCCGGATTTCCAACAGAAGCATCTGATGGAGAGCGTGAAGTTCGTGGGACCTGACCCTGACGATGACTTCAGTCAGATGGAAGGGGTTATCACACCTGACACCTGGGAGGCTTTTGCCCCAGAGCTGCCCTCAGGGATGATTTTCAATATCGTGTATGGTGATTCGCAGAAGGATACTGGACGGAAGATCTTTGTACTGCGTGGTATTGCCAACGGTTTGGAGCTGGAACTGACCTTCAAGCATGAGGGCGGGAAGTGGAAACTGGAGAAAATGACGACATAATGAAGGATTTAGGCAATTATAGTTTATGGCTGCATAATACCTTTGGCATAGAGGCTCATTGCCGCAGGTTCTTAGAGTTTGTTTCTGTGGAAGAAGCTCAGCAGGTGGCAAAGATACTGCGTGAGACGACACTGCCATATATTATAATAGGTGGAGGTAGCAATCTGTTGTTGACGAAGGATTTTGACGGGATTGTGGTGCATTCTGCCATCAAGGGTATCTCTGTCGTCGGTTCCCAGATGTTCTGTGGAAGTGGGGTGGTATGGGACGATGTCGTCTCCTGTGCCGTGTATAATCATCTCTATGGTGCAGAGAACCTTTCCCTGATACCGGGTGATGTGGGTGCCTCTGCGGTACAGAATATTGGTGCATACGGAACGGAGGTGAAAGACTTGATTCTGGAAGTGGAGGCTATAGAGATCGCCACAGGCAAGTTGTGTGTCATCTCCAATGAGGAATGTGCCTATGCTTATCGGCAGAGTCGCTTTAAACAGGAGTGGCGAAACCAGTATCTCATCACGCATGTCACTTATCAGATGGATACTGTCTTTGAGCCTCGTCTTGACTATGGCAATATTCGTTCAGAACTGGCAAGAAGGAATATCATTCAGCCTACGGCACCAGAGCTAAGGCAAATCATTATAGACATCCGTAATGCAAAACTTCCTGATCCGAATAAGATAGGGAATGCTGGTAGTTTCTTCATGAATCCTATTGTCAGTCGGGAGAAATATGAGGATTTGGCAATGTATCACGAAGACATTCCTCATTATACCATTGATGCCGAACATGAGAAAATTCCCGCAGGTTGGTTGATAGAGCAATGTGGTTGGAAGGGTAAGTCGATGGGGCGTGCCGGTGTATATGACAAACAGGCTTTGGTGTTGGTGAATCTCGGAGGTGCCACAGGACAGGAGATCTTGTCATTGTGTAAGGCTATCCAGAATGATGTATGGGAAGTGTTTGGCATTAATATCCAACCGGAGGTGAATATTATATGAGACTGACATTCTTGGGGACGGGAACATCGTGTGGCGTACCTACAATAGGGTGCCAGTGTTATACTTGTACGAGCAAGGACCCGCATGACAAGCGATTACGCTGTTCTGCACTGGTAGAGACAGAGATGACACGTATCCTGATAGACTGTGGTCCTGACTTCCGTCAACAAATCATGCCGCAGCCATTCCGTAAGATTGATGGAATTCTGATTACACATGCGCATTATGACCACATGGGAGGAATGGATGACATCCGTCCTTATTGTCAGTTCGGTGAGATCAATGTCTATGCCGACCCTATTGCCAAGGCTGGTTTGTTGCAGATGTTACCTTACTGTTTCGCAGAACATCGCTATCCTGGTGTTCCTGCTATTCAGCTCCATGAGATTCATAAGCATGAGCCGTTACGGATTGGCGATTTGGAGGTGATGCCCATCGAGGTGATGCATCATGACCTGCCGATTCTTGGTTATAGGATAGGAAAACTCGCCTATATCACGGATATGAAAACCATTGACGAGGGTGAACTGGACTATCTGCAAGATGTGGAAACCTTAGTGGTGAACGCCCTTCGTCAAAAACCTCATCACTCTCATCAGACATTGGACGAGGCTGTCACTTTTGCCAAGAGGGTAGGAGCCCGTCAGACATGGCTTATCCATAGCAGTCATGATATCGGTCGCCATAAGGAGGTAAACGCATCCTTGCCCTCTGACATCCAGATGGCTTATGATGGACAGGTCATAGAAATAGGATGAGGATTATTTCTTCTTTTTCTTTTTCCCTAAGCCGAAGATAAAACCGTAATTCTTGTAGAGCTTCCTTGCTGTCAGGATAAAGTCGAGCACGGTAATGCCGTTGACAAGAAGTCCTCCGATAAACGCGGTCTTTGAATTATCCTCCTTAGCCATGAATAACTGATTCCATTTTGCACTGAAATGGGTGTTCTCGGTATGGAGCTGGTCCAACAGCTCGTCCTTGCGGGCTTGAATGTCCTCAAGCGACTGGTAGTTGTTTGTCTTGGGATTCTGTATGGGCAACTTCATCGGATCAGTTATTGAGTAGGAGGTTGGCAAAGAAACGGACTAATGGTTTCTCAATCCATGCGTGACGGTTGAAAAAGACAAGCAGGATGAGAAGGAGGTGAAGAACTCCTACCACGAGGAAGGCAAGAGCCGTCCCCGTGTAGGAGGAAAGCCAGAAAGCGAATGCGAACGAACAGAACATCGCCACTCCCAGTAGAATCAGTAAGAATACAACAGAAAGTGCTATAAATGTCAGCAGACGTACTAACTTGTCAACCACATCCAGTTTAAAATATTCTGTCTGAATACCCAGATAATGCTTGACAATCTCCGCTAACTGTGCGATGGTCTCTACGTTCTTATCGCTTGACAACATACTGGTTAGTCTACTTCAGGAGCAGCTTCTTTAATGTCATCGACGAGGTCGCTTACTTCTTTGCGACTCAATTTGATGTTGTGCTTCTTCATGAAGTCATCCACAGCATCCGTAATCTTCTCGCGAGTGTCCTCACCCTTTTCCGGAGCGAGCAACAAACCAATCACAGCGCCAGCGATAGCACCGCCAAAAAATGCGCCTAATACACCTAAACCTTTCATAGTCTTATCTTTTTTAGTTAATATAATACGAATTGTAACTGCAAATATAGGTAAAGTTTTTGAAAATATGGACAAAAAGAAAGACATTTTTTGTTAAATAGGTTAGAAAATCCTTATTTAACAAACTTTAGGCACGATTTTTCGTGCTATTTGCCCGATATTTTGTAATTTCGCACGGAATTAATGAAATAACGTATAGTTGAATTATAATTATTAAGAAAGAAACATGAAAAAGTACTTGGTAGTATGCGCTGGTTTGTGCGCAGCAATGGTTTTCACAAGTTGTAAATCAAGCGAGAGTGCCTATAAGCAGGCTTATCTGAAAGCAAAGCAGCAGGAAGAGCTCCAGCAACAGCAGCCCGCTGTTGTCCAGACTCAGCAGCCCGAGACCAACGTGGTTGTTCCTCTGGAGACAAGGTCTGCCAACAACACACAGGTTGTTGATAATACGGATAATGTAAGAGTTACCCAGGAGCGTGTGTCTTTGGTTTCCGGTAGTGGACTGAAGAACTTCAGCGTGGTGGTTGGCTCTTTCCAGTCGGAGGCTAACGCACTGGGACTGCAGCAACAGCTGAATAACGCAGGCTATAACGCACAAGTTGTGAAGAACGTGGAGCGTAACATGTACCGCGTAGTGGCTACAACTTTTGATACTAAGGAGGAGGCATCTGCCAGCCGTAACGACTTGCAGGGCAAGTATGCTGGTGCATGGCTGCTCTATAATGCCCGTTAAAGGCTGAAAGGCGTTGGCGTGGCAAGGATATTGTCAATCGACTACGGAAAAAAACGTACAGGTTTAGCAGTCACCGATCCTCTCCAGATTATAGCGGGAGGGTTGGCGACTGTTGCTACTTCTGGACTTTTTGAGTATTTGCAGGCATATATCGCCCATGAGGAGGTGGAGCGTATCGTTATTGGAGAGCCCCGGCAGCCAAACGGGCAACCTAGTGAGAACCTGCAGCGTGTGCAGCAGTTTGTCAATCGGTGGCGTAAGGCGATGCCCCAGATTCCTATAGAGTATTATGATGAGCGCTTTACTTCCGTATTGGCACATCAGGCAATGCTGGATGGGGGACTGAGAAAGAAGGCACGTCAGGACAAGGCTTTGGTCGATGAGATCAGTGCCACCATCATCTTAGAGGATTATATGCGTTCAAAGAAGTTGTAATTTCTAATTTCTCATTTTTAATTTAAAGTGATATTACCTATATATATATATGGTCATCCCGTGCTTCGCAAGGTAGCCGAGGATATACCTGCTGACTATCCTAATCTGCAGCAGTTGATTGCTGATATGTGGGATACGCTGGCAGAGAGTGAGGGTATTGGACTGGCAGCCCCGCAGATTGGTAAATCGATTCGTCTGGTGGTCATCGATCTTGATGTCCTCAGTGATGACATGCCGGAATATAAGGACTTCCGTCATGTGTATATCAACCCTCATATTATTGAATATGATGATACGGAGACTTCTTCCATGGAGGAGGGTTGTCTGTCTCTTCCTGCCATTCATGAGAAAGTGACTCGTCCTACTCGTATCCGTGTACAATGGCTTGACGAGGAGTTGAAACCTCATGACGAATGGGTAGAGGGATATTTGACCCGTGTCATGCAGCATGAGTTCGATCATCTGGATGGAAAGGTCTTCGTGGATCGTATCACTCCACTTCGTAAACAGCTCATCAAGAGTAAGTTACGTGCACTCACTCAAGGGCGTTACCGTTGCGGATATAAGACCAAAAGCATCAGGTAATAGATGAAGAGATTAGTGCTATTCGCCCTGCTTCAATTGTCAATTGTCAGTTGTCAGTTGTCAATTTGTTATGCCCAGTTCAAAACCGACCGGCTGGTGATGATAGGGCGATCGGCACTCTATTTCGAGGATTACGTCCTTTCCATACAGTATTTCAACCAGGCTATCTCTGCCAAGCCTTATCTCTATGAGCCATGGTTCTATCGGGGAGTGGCAAAATATTATCTTGACGACTTTGCCGGAGCGGAGGACGATTGCTCTGAGGCAATCAAGCGGAATCCTTTTGTGGTGGGCATGTATGAGTTGCGTGGTCTCTGTCGCATCCAGCAGAAGAAGTATAGGGATGCTATCAAGGACTATAACCAGGCATTGAGGTATGACCCAGAGAATCAAAGTCTTTGGCATAACCGTGTGCTCTGTCATATTAATGAGAAAGACTATGACACGGCACTCCTCCAGCTCGATACCATCCTGACCCGTTGGAGCAAGCACGCCCCAGCCTATGCCATGCAGGCAGAGGTCTTTATCCTGCAGAAAGATACCACCAAGGCAATAGCGGCACTCGACAAGAGTCTGGAGGTTGACCCGTACGACGGCAACCTGTGGAGCCAGCGTGCCGTCATCAGTCTTTCACGGAAGGAATGGAAAGAGAGTGAGGAGTATCTCTCCAAAGCAATCCATCTGTTGCCTAAGCAAGCTAATAATTATATCAATCGTGCGTTGGCTCGTTTCAACCAGAATAACCTGCGTGGCACCATGGCAGACTATGATACTGCACTTGACCTTGACCCTAATAACTTCCTTGGACATTATAACCGCGGATTGCTCCGTGCTCAGGTGGGTGATGACAACCGTGCCATCCTCGACTTCGACTTTGTGTTGAACCTGGAGCCGAATAACCTGATGGCACTTTTCAACCGTGCTTTGCTGTTGGAGAATACGGGTAATCTGCGTGGTGCCATCCGTGACTATACCAAGGTTATAGAGGAGTTTCCTAACTTCTGGTTTGGCTTACAGCACCGTGCCTCCTGCTATCGCCGTCTGGGTATGACCAGCAAGGCGGATGCCGATGAGTTCCGTATCCTGAAAGCACAGATGGACAAGCGTTATCTGGGGAAACAACCCCGGCTCTCGAAAGAGCAGATGCGTAAGCGTAGCGACTTGGATATAGAGAAATACAACCAACTTGCAGTGGCTGACGAGCAGGAGGTGGAGCATGAGTATCAGAGCGAGTACCGGGGCAGGGTACAGAACCGTCGTGTGGTATTGGACTATCTCCCCATGTATATCCTCTCTTTCGAACAGGAGCAGAGTCAGGTGAAACAATATATCGCCTTTGATAAACAGGTGGACGCATATAACGCAGGTGGACCGAGACAGCACCAGTTGTATATCATCAGCAACAGTCCTGCCTTGGATGAGACAGACACGAAGAAGTACTTCGCGTATATCGACACCCTGTCCAGTCAGATAGATCGTGAGCGAAGCACACAGCGTGCCACGGACTTGTTGTTTAAGCGTGCTGTCGCTTATAGTGTCATCCAGAACTTTGAGGCTGCCATCGAAGACCTCTCCACTTATCTGCAAATCGACTCGACCTCGTCGCTTGCCTATTGGCAACGTGCGGCATGCCAATCGAAAATCAATGCTTTCAATGCTGCCCAAGGTACGGATGTCCGTATGAAGACTGCCAATGTGTTGTCCGACCTGACAGAGGCTATCCGTTGTCATGAGAATGCTTACCTCTATTATAATCGTGGCAATGTCTATGTCAAACGGAATGACTTCGCACATGCTATTGAGGATTATACCCATGCGATAGCCATGGATGCCAACCTTGCTGAGGCGTATTACAATCGTGGACTTGCCCGTATTGCCAACAAACAGCAGAATGAGGGCATCAGCGACTTGTCAAAAGCTGGTGAGCTGGGACTTTATACTGCATATAGTATTATTAAAAGATATCGGAAATGATACGTAAACTTCTCTTTCTCCTCGTGATGTTTCCCGTGTGCTGTATGGCACAGAGTAAGTATTGTGTCACATGGCAGGACTTTCTGGATGGTCAGTGGCGAGAGCCCGAGGGCAGGGTAGAGCTTGTCCCCTCGTCAAAGGATGATGCCCTTGCCATGGTGGTCAAGGCAGAGAAGAAGAAAACCGCTCATTTGCTGCGTCGTGGAGCCTGTGTCATGGAGTATGAGGACTCCCTCTATCTCAACCTCCGTCGTTTCAATACCTTTGGCGATGTCTATGTGCAGGCATGGCGGTTAGGTCCCGACAAGCTCCTTTTTGCCCGTCAGGATGTAGCCCCCACAGGGTTCAGTGTCACTTTTGGAGGTAATGTGTCCCCATTGTCCAGCAAGTCATTCCGCACCCTCTCCCATTTGGAGAATCTTGTCTGCTATCTTGCCGTATGGGATCCCAACCGTGAGGAACTCCGCATGGCACGAGTCACGGAGGCTGTCGTGCAGCAGCTTCTCACCAACCATCCCGACCAGCTGTCCCACTACCAGTCGTTGAGTCGCAAACAAAAAGAGAGTGCTGATGTCATCATCACCCTCCTCCATGCCGCCGGCATCATTTGATAGTTAGTGGTACGGGACTTGAAACCTTTACCTCGGAGAATTCACAAGGCTTGTGATGACTTTTTCCTTGGAGGCAAAGAATGAATTTATTATCTTTGTCGTGTCATTTGTAAATTAAAGTTATGAAAAAAGTTATCACATCATTCGTTTTTATGCTATTGGCAACAACTGCCAATGCACAGTATTTTGGAGTCGGTTCATCTACCAGTTCTACCGACTCATGGGGAAACACAACCACAGTCCACAAAGATGCCTATGGTAATCGTACAGGTACTTCTACCTCACACACAGATTCGTGGGGTACTACCACAACCACCCATAAGGATTCTTATGGTAATACTATCGGAACTTCCACAAGCAGTACTGATTCATGGGGAAATACCACGACGACCCATAAAGATGCTTATGGTAATCGTACAGGTACTTCTACCAGTAGCACCGACTCATGGGGTAATACCAATACCACCTATAAGGACAGCTATGGCAATCGTACCGGTAGTTCTACCACTAATACTGATTCTTGGGGTAATATCACCACTACTTATCGAGATTCCTATGGTAATAGAACAGGCAGTTCTACGAGTAGTACGGACTCTTGGGGTAATCGTACGACCAGGCAAAAGAGTAACAACCCTAATTCAAGTATTTGGACATGGTAAATCGTGATGACAGATGAAGAGATTAAGTATTATAATGGCATTTCTGATAGGGAATGCCATTATTTCCTTGGCACAGTGCTACAGGTTGGACCAAAACCCAGAGGTCAATGGCATCAGAATTGGTATGTCATACATGGAGTTATCCAGCGTCTTGGAATATATAAACAAGACAGACATGGGAGCTGATGTCTATGCCGTCAAAGGCAGCCGTTATTATAACCTCTATGGTGTCGTAGTGGATCAAGTTGTCGTTTTCATATATGAAAGTCGAGTAACAGGAATATACTTTGTCAAACGCTTCCCCCCAGGCGCCACCTTGCGGTTTACGGAACAGTTGTCGATAGAAGCCGCACTGACCAACAAATACGGTTCCCCTATGTATAATATCAGCGACCCCACTACTGATCCAGCCCCCTTTGGTGTCCAGTGGCGAGGAAGAAATCATGAGGCAACCGTCTGCACCTATTATTACGGCATAGACGAAGGCTTTTCTCTTACTTATTTGTTGGCGGAGATTAAGTAGAGCTTTCTACATGAAATTTTTAAAAATTAATTGATGGAAAAATATCAACATTCCAATATTTTTTGTATCTTTGCAATATCCAATGATTAAAGGCTGATGAAAAACTATTTGATTAGTGAGGCAATAGGTGATATCGCAGGGAGTGCCTATGAAGGGAGGACTCGGCGTATCAAAGATTACGATAAAGTGAAGATGTTCAGTTCCAGGGCACACTTCACTGACGATACCGTGCTAACCTTTGCGTGTGCAGAAGCCTTTATCGACAAGAAAGATATGACGATGAATCTCTGGAAGTGTGCCAATGAACATCGCCACGCAGGATTCGGCAGTAAGTTCAAGCTATGGATGGCAAGTCATAATCCCCAGCCCTATCGTAGTCTTGGTAATGGATCAGCTATGCGTTGCTCTTCTGCAGGATGGCTTGCCCAGACGGAAGAAGAATGCATTCGTATGGCACATGAAACAGCTGCACCTACGCACAATCATCCGGAAGGCTTTAAAGGTGCAAAAGCTACAGCCCTCGCAATCTTCTATCTCAAGAACGGTAAAGACAAGGATTTTGTTCGAGATCAGATTCTTGATAAATACTATCCCGACTGGTCAAACAAGAAATATGCCGACTTCCATGACTCCTACACCTTCAATTCCACCTGTGCAGGAACTGTTGGTCCAGCGATTATCTGCTTCTTAGAGTCAAAAGACTATGTGGATTGCGTCAAACTCGCTATCTCCCTTGGTGGCGATGCAGACACCCTTGCCGCTATCGCAGGACCTATGGCGTATGCTTATTATAAGAAGATGCCAGATGCACTAGTTTATCAGGCATTAAAGAAACTACCCGATTGGATGGTAGGTGTCAGTGAGAGATTTGATGAAGTGGTGAATGAAAATAGATTCGTATATAACTATTAAAAATTTAAATATGACATATACAGAATTGCTCTCCAGAAAAGAATGGTCTGTCAAATGTAATGAAATTCTCAACTTAGCTCATTACAAATGCAATGATTGTGGATGCTTAGGTTTCCATAATGGGGGCAATTTCTTAAAGTTAGAGAATCTAAACGAAATAGATGAGTTCTTAAAGAGTTACACTTTTTATGATAGGTCTTTCTCTTCTTTCTACCAATGGATTCCTGAGGATATATTAATTGACGAACGTATTAAAGATATAGTATTTATAGATAAAGAAATTGAACATGAATTTGTTACTATTTGTCATTTTCGTAAACCAATAATAAAAGATATTGCTGATATAGATAGTTTCCCAGTTGTATATGAGAAATCGTGTGTACCTACGAAGATAGTTCAACGTCCTTGGCATTGGGGAATTAGATATCTAAATAATGCTGAACGAATAGGTAAGATATATGAATTCTCTTTTCCTAATTGTCATATACACTCATTATGTGCTTGTATAGAAGAGTCTGATAATGTTGATTATATAACTATTCAGATAAATAATCGTATTTTTGCTTTAGTTTTTTCTAAAGAGAAACAATTATTTAAAGGACTTAATATTCATCATAAATATTATATTGTAGGACATAAGCCATGGGAATACGACAATGATGCATTAGTAACATTATGCAAAGATTGCCATCAAAAAAGACATCTTAAAAGCCCTATATATGTTTATGATGACAATCATAGTACAAAAGGTGTTTGTGAAATATGTGATAGATGTGGAGGAAGTGGCTACCTGCCACAATACTCTTATGTACAAAAAGGAATCTGTTTTAAATGTGGTGGTGAAGGGGTATTGCTTAATGATAAAGAGTTCGCATTATGAATATATTGAACATATTACTTAGAAGGATTTACAAAATAGATGTTGATAGTCTTTTAAATGAAAGAAAGAGATTATCAGAAGAAATTGGCCGCCATCAGTCTCGTTGCAATTCATTAACAAAGGATAAGACTTTGTTGAAGGAACAAGTTGACCAAATAACTTCCGAACTTGTAAATGAAAAAGAAAAGCTTAATCATGAAATATTGGAATCAAACAAACTAAGAAAACATTTAGATGATATAAGTAAAGATTTACTTGATACAAAAGATATAATTACTTCAAAAGAAAAGGAAATAAAGAATTTAAGATGTCAGATAGAAGAGAAAGATGAAGAGATTCATCGATTGAATGAAAGAGCAGAATCATCCCCAATAAAAGATAATGAAGTCGACAATGAAGTTCAAGACCAAATTGACAATTTGAACAGAGAAAACGCAAGATTGCATGAAGTAAATAAAAAGAATGATATTGAAATAAAGCGACTAAATGGCGAATTGAACAAAAAGGAATCTACAATAACAGGTCAGGACATAGAAATTAAAGAAAGAGATAAGATAATTGAGGACTTAAAATCGAAATTGAATAATTCCCCTAATGATATAAATCCAGGCGAGAATAATGAAAGTCCTGTTGATGTTACTGATGATAATCCCTCGGAATCATCACCTATAATATTAGTAGAAGGTGCAAATGTCGCCTACATTGATGGTGTTCCAACTAATATTGGCGATATTGACAAAACAAAGCGTACTATAGATACCGTACTTGATATAGAAGAAAACAAAATCATCTCTGCCAGATCTTTCTTTTCTCAACCTGAGAGTTTGGTATTTAAGATGAGGAAAGAACTAGAGGATGCTATATATTTACAGAAGCCTCACTTTGTTTGCAAATATTGTGGACAGATGGTAAAGATTTCTGGTAGGAAGACTCAAAGAGGGGTTGCACGTTTCTTCTCACATCTAAGAGATAGTGATGATTGCGATTATAAAACTACAACAGGAAGATCTAAAAGAGAAATAGAACGTGCGAAGTATGCGAGATGCAATGAAGGGGAGCGCCATAAGTTTCTTAAGTCAGAAATTGCAAAATACTTAAAAGGCACAAAAGGTATATCAGAAGTAAAACTTGAAAGTACGTTTAAGGGTAACCATCCTATTCTTCGATGGAGACGACCAGATGTATATGCGAAATATAGAGGACAAGATGTTGTATTTGAACTTCAATTAAGTACGACTTTCATCAGTGTAATAGCTGAGCGTGATTTGTTCTATCGAATGAATAATACTCATATTATATGGATATTTAATTTTGACGAACAAGCAGAACATGTTGATTTGACAAATATGATGACTAAAGACATATATTATAACAATCATTTCAATATATTCATTTTCGACAAAGAGGCTCAAAAACAAAGTGAAGAACGAGGAGAATTTATGTTAAAGTGTAACTGGATAAAACCGGATGGGAACTGGGAATATGAAAATGGTAACACTTCAGATAATTTGGGTGGTGAATTGATCTCTCTTTCCGATTTAACATTTGATAATGCGTATAAGCCATATTATAAAGATGCAGAAAAGGATTTCCTGGCAGAAAATAAATTGTATATAAAACAGATTAAGAGTATTGAAGAAAAAAACGTAGAAATTCTTGAGCGATTAGATGAACTTTGGAGAATTGAACAAATAAAAGAAGGAGAAAAGATAAGGAAGACAGAAGAACGAAAGCAAGAAATACTTCAGGATTTTGAAGCCTTTGAGAAAAAGTCAACGACCAATTACATATTAGGAGAAAGAAAAGGGGAATTGGGTTTACTCACTTATGATAGTTTAATTCGAATTCCATTTGAATATGAAGAGATTAAAGTCCACAGAGGGTGGATTGAAGCTCAAAGAACTGATAGTATAGATGTCTTTAATGCTGATTATAAGTTAGTTTTTACAGGAGCAAAAAGAATAGAAAAACTAGATTCTGAACTTTGGAAATATGCTGAGATAGTAAACGGAGATTGGTTATGGGGGTTAATGGGCTCTAATGGCTTACCATTATGTAAAGCAATATATTCTAAAATTGAAATATGGGCAGAAAAGAAATATAAGACAGAGCATAATGGTTGCTCTAGTGTCATAAGAGGAGATGGGTCAGAAATTATAAGTGGTTATGACTATATTGGAAATCTTGATGAAAGTAACAAGGCGGAAATCGAAAAAGATGGGTATAAAGGTTATATTGACGTAAATTGTCATATTGTTGATACAAATGAACAAAAACTTGAAGGTGGTTTCTCAAAAATATGTCAAGTAGGACTTTGGGGCATTAAAAATGAAGATGGCTCTATAAATATTCCATGCAAATACGATGATTTGGGATCAATTAATAATTGTTTAATAGGTCTTAGTGGATCAGATTTCTCAATAGTAAATGAATCATTTAGCATTGATTGCCCTGTTAAGGTAAAGTATGTCACAAAGAATGAGAGAAAAATGCTTATCTTTAAAGTTGGCAAGAGAGAGGCCTTTATGAATATACGCCAACAGCAAAAAGCGATTAAGAAAGGTATAAAGCCTAAAGATATAAATGAGATGTATATCTCGCATGTAAATGCAGAACGTGGTTTACTGTATTTAAGTTCAACCCCAGTAAAAGGACCAATCTTCCACAAAACGGTAAATGTTAATGATACGGACATTGCTTTGGGAACTATTTTTGAAGGCTCTGTTGTTCATGTTGATAGTAATTATATAATTATAAAGTCAGAGAACGAGCGAACTGCATATGTTCACCGTTCTACGTGGGGAAATTACTCAATAACAGATTTCAATAAGGGACAAATGGTTAGAGTAGAGAAAATAGGATTTGATTACAAGTATAACAAGCATGTTTGGAAAATATTGTCTGTGTTTTATGCAATGTAAAATAGGTATCTATTATGGCAAGTTGGAATAAAGAGACATTACCTAGAGAGAATGGAGAGCTTGTACAGATGCAAGTTCCTGAAATAGTATCTGCAAGTAGGAGCACGGATATTCCCGCCTTTTATGCTGATTGGTTCTTTCATCGTTTGAAAGTCGGTTACTCTGCGTGGACTAATCCATTTAATGGTGTTAAAGGTTATGTGTCGTATAAGAATACGCGCTTCATTGTATTTTGGTCAAAGAATCCTCGTCCATTGCTTGGCCATCTTGATTATCTGAAGGAAAGGAAAATCAGATGTTATATTCAGTATACTCTCAACGACTATGAAGAAGAGAGACTGGAAAAGGGGGTGGCACCAATTCAGGAACGTATTGATACTTTCAAGAGATTGGTTGACAATCTGGGGGAAGGACGTGTTATTTGGCGTTTCGACCCTCTAATATTGACAGACGATATTAATGTTGATAAACTCTTGGCTAAGATTGAGCGTATTGGAAATGATTTGCAAGGCTATACTGAAAAAATGGTTTTCAGTTATGCTGACATTGCAATTTATCGTAAAGTCAAAGCCAATCTTGAGAAAAACAAAATTCCTTATCATGAGTGGACTGAGCCACAGATGTCAGACTTTGCCAAGCGACTATCGGAGCTCAATAATGAATGGCATTACACACTTGCAACGTGTGGTGAGAAAATAGATTTAAAGCCATTTGGAATCGAAAAGAATCATTGTATCGATTATGATTTGTTGGTAAGGTTTGCCCATGATGATGAGGTGTTGATGGGCTTTATTGGTGCAACTATAAAAAAGAGACAAAGGAATATCTTTGGAGAACTCGAACCAATACCCAAAAGTGCTATAGAACTGTCTGGTGATAGATATGTGATTAAAGATGCTGGTCAGCGAGACTTTTGTGGCTGCATGAGGAGTAAAGACATTGGTGAGTACAATACATGTAAACACCTCTGTGAGTATTGCTATGCTAATGATAATAAGGCAATTGCGATTGCGAACTATAATAAGCATATTAGTGATCCTTTTAAAGAGAGTATAACATGATAGACATAGTAAAAATCGTAGAGCAATGCTATAACAAGCTGCCAGCCAACTTGAAGAACTGCCCATGGGTCGCTACTGACCATGGACGTCTTGTGCTTCAGACAGAAGAGCAATTGGATGCATATTTGGCTGCCTATGGAGAAATGCATATTGTGAAATGCAGAGCGGCTCTCCAGAATTTTCCGTGTACAAAACCCACTGATGATGTCAACCAGCATAACTATGAAATTTTTGATTGGGGATGTGGTCAAGGTATTGCGACCTTGACATTATTAGAGTTTTTTCAAGAGAGGGGTCTTCTTGGGAGGCTTAATGCCATAACACTTATTGACCCCTCAGCTATCGCACTCAGTAGAGCGCAAAAATGGGTGCAACAGAATGCAGGACCAGCTATTCAAGTGAAAGCTGTAAATTGTGGAATACCACAAGATGAGAATGCTGTCCTTAACGAAGTTTCATGTAGGTCTCAGGTAAGCATCAATCTGTTTTCCAACATTTTGGATATAAGAAGTCTGAGCCTTTCATGGCTTGCGAAGAAAACTGCATCCCTTGCATCTATGAATTACATGATATGCGTTGGCCCCAAATTCTCAGAGAACACACGTATTAAGGATTTTTGCGGTTATTTTTCCCCCTCATCATATTTCTCAAATATAGAGTCTTACTGTTATGCTTATTCTTCCGATACCCATCATCCTTTCAGTTGTGAGACGAAATGCTTCGTTCATCTAAGGAATGCACATCTAAACATCAATTATTCAGAATGCGCATCATCAAATGAGCAGACGGATGATTATGACTATGCCATAGAATGCTTAAGCGGAACAGTTAATAAAAAAACGCTTGATTTTTATCACAGATTGAGAAACGAGTGTAGCAACGCATATACCATATTCCTAAGACCTTCCATTGGAGTTGATACCCCAGACGTCGTATTAGCAAATATTAGTCATGGTATAATAATCATCAATGTATGTGAAGACTTTTCTAAATTTGAATCAGAATACAAGAGAGTTGAAAATATTAAAAGTTACATTTTTAATACTCATCTTAAATCCATTAAGATAGATTCCATCCTAAACAAAGGCGTATATGGCTGTGTAAAAACAGCACTCTATTTCCCTAATTCAACATTGTTTGAAGTGGAAGCAGAAGTCGAGAAAGCCAACAATGAACAGAGGGAAAAAACTAATTGCAAACCAGACAAGGATTTCTTTGCTCATCTCATTCGTTTATATGAGTCTGATAATTTTGGCGATATATTCAGTAAAATCTATAGTCGAAGTTTCAGATTTGATTATTATGATGAACTTGTAAAAATCATTGTTGGTCATTGGCACTTTTATAAAGATGGTGATACCAACTTTCGTCTGACCAAAAGACAGATAGAAATCGTCAGAAACGAGAATAATCGTTTGCGTGTAAAAGGTGTTGCTGGATGCGGTAAAACACAAGTTTTAGCCAACCGAGCTGTTGAGAAACATCTTCAAACTGGTGATGATGTGCTAATTCTTACTTTCAATATTTCTTTGATTCAATATGTGAAGATGAGAATAGGACAAGTTCCTGCTGATTTTTCTACTTCAAAATTTCATATAACTAATTATCATCAATTCTTTTTGTCAATGGCAAACAGCTACTCGAACAAAAGTATCTCTTTGACAGACTTTGATGATCCAGAATTCTTTGCTCCATACAGCAATAAAATAAAAAGGTATAATACAATATTAATTGATGAGGTACAGGACTTCAAAACAAATTGGTTGCGCTCTATTATTAATTATTTCTTATCGCCAAATGGTACTATCTCTGTTTTTGGAGATGGTGAACAAAATATATATAGACGTGAATATGAGGCAGAAACTAAGATGCCAACTATACCTACTTATGTAAATGTACCTTGGACGCGAATGACTGAGCGAATTAGCATGAGAATTATCAACCCAGAAATAGCTAAACTATCATATTTGTTTGCAAAGAATTATGTTGACAGTTCTGTCGAAATGATAAAAGTTCCCTATGAACTTGTTTTCGAAACTTACTGGATAAAATACTGGAACGTTGGTCTAGATAAAGATGCTATGACGTTGTGTCAGAATGTAATGTGGATTCTTCAAAAATATAAAATAAGTCCGAGAAATGTTGTCGTTCTGTCCGAATCCATCAATATACTGCGCGATATAGAAAAGCACTATAACATAGATGAGCAACATCAATGTATGACTAATTTTGAGACTGCTGATCAATACGAGGAACTATGCAAGGCTCAAGAAAGTCCAACACTTTTCCAAAAAGACTTGAAAGAAATCAGAAGAGCTGCAAAAACGCATTTTACCACAGACTGTGATAATCTCAAATTATCAACTATCCACAGCTTTAAAGGTTGGGAGTCGGAATCTGTTATTTTGCTGCTTCAACCGGAAATGCAGGAAGATTCGACATATGAAGGATATTATATACAAGAGCGAGAGAATACGCCAGCCCTCATATATACTGCGCTGACTCGTGCAAAGTGTAATCTATTTATAATAAACTTAGGTAACACCAAGTATCATCACTTTTTTAAATCAAATATACAATAAAAAATATGGTAAGCTTGAATCTTTCGGAAAAACGGATTATTTTCAGGATACTGAACCTGATAATGAAAGCCGATTTCGTCATAAATCCTGCCGAGGTAGAATATTTGGATAAGATATTTAACTCTTTTCAGATGGAACTTAGCGAATTTGACCATATGGAGGATGTTGAGTTAGAAGAACTTATAAATGGTTTTTCTTTATTTCCTGCAGAAACAAAAGAATATGCAAAAAAGCTGTTTATGGAAATGGCAGAATGTGACGGTTATGTAGACCCACGTGAAATTGTTATAATTAACTCAATAACCGGATAATAATATGGGCATCTTTAATTTCTTACTCAAGAAGATTTCGAAGGATAAACAAAAGCCTGTAAAGCTAACATTATACATGGAAGCTGGTCCGAATTATAGTGTAGGCATACTTCAGGCATACTCTAAGCTGCTTTTAAGCATTCTCTAGGCTTACTCTAGCCGTACTCAATGAGTATGCTTAGAGTATGGGAGAAACAATTAAAGAATGAGACAAACAATATCATAGAGCAAATATGATGAGAAAACAATTAGAACTCTTTTCCGTTGACGACATGTATGGATGTATTGGCGTTAAGGATGAATTATATGCTGTTTCGGTTGCTGCTTTCCTATGGGCTATTATTAGACCGGTTTCAGTGTTGAATGAAAAGTTAGCAAGGAAATATTATCTTATAGGATTTAGGGGTGAGACTAAGAGGATATCGCTTCCCCGTGAATTGGTTGTATGGGAAAACAATAAAAAAGAATAGATTATGTTCAAATATCAAGAACTTATAGAAAGACTTTCTATTAAAGAAGTTAATTCGACCATAAAAAAAATGGTGGATACTTATGACTTGACGGGCAAATTTTATGAAAGTTCATGGGACAAAGAAAGGACTTTCAAGAAGTATTTTAATTTACCTCCAGACTTCTTAGAACTTCTTGAATCTATGGTACAAGAGGATGGTGATGAATTGAATATGTTGGATTTATATGGTAAAGACAGAACTTCTAGTCAAGAAATATATGGCTCTCTACTCCAGTATTTCGAATTGGAAGCAAGACGTGTACAGGATAATAGAGAATACCTTAGAATCCCTGTTGGGAGTAAAGTTGACTTTGATTCGTGCATGCTTCACAATAGTTACATCAGTAAAGTAGAATTCTATAAGGATGGCGGCTGGGGAATAGCCGAAGAAGATGGTCTTGTTATAGTAAAGAACCATATGGTTCGACAACCATCCAAGACTCACTCTCTACTTTATGGTTCGTCTTATTTAAGTAACGATATAATAAAAAGTTGTCCATATCGTATAATTCAAGACAGAGACACAGGGAAATACGGGGTTTTGTCTTATGAATCTTTTCACGAAACAGTTCATTGCCTATATGAAGAAATAGAGGTTGATTATAATTACTCTGAACACCATTTTTATATTAAAGCAAAGAAAAATGGCAAATGGGGGTGTTTTGACGAGAGATGTGCATTAATTATAGATTTTGAATATGAGATAATAGAAATAGTCAGTGGCTTCCTAGAATGCATTAGGGGGGCAGAATATCTTTTAAATGAGTCTTTATCTGAAAGAGATAGAAGATATGAGGTTGAAGGAAAGAGAGACCTTTATGATAACGAAGGAACTCTATTGATTGGTGGATACGATGACCTTATTGTTGATTATCAGTATTTAAAATTCTATTTTGATACATCATATGAGTATTATGAGGAGGAAGAGACTGACTTTCAAGGCTATCCTGTCCCGTTATCTAAAGTAAGGCTAAATTTTGAAAAGTCGAAATGTCTAGTTTTGGATAAGGAGTTTAAAACAATAATCAGTAATGGGAATGGCTTATTTAGAATGCCCAAACGGCACACCTTCCATTCACTTGATGAAGTCGAGAGATTTGTCCCTTCTGGTTATCTTCTCAGATATGGCGTAGATCTTTCTGACTATGACACTTTCATCTATTTGCATAGTTTTTACGGGGAACAGTATCTAGTTCCTTATTATATCAAGGAAGGATTCTCATCCCCAGAAGAACAAGATAATTACATAGCAGCACAAGCCAAAGCCCATGAAGATCATAAAAAGAGACTGCAAGCATTGCTTGGCAATGAGGACAAAGAGCCTGATATTGATAAGCCCTTCGATTATTCTGAATCTACTAAATATCTTTATGAAAACCGACAGGATTTGTATGTAGATGATTCACTTGTAACTATTATTCGACTGAATGGTGATAAAGAGATTCTATGGATAGATTATGCTAACGAAATAGTGGAAAAGATGTTTTATCCACATATCTATAGGAAAGGGAGAAAGTTTGGTATTTTTGACCATAATGGATTAAAACCTGCTTTATATGACGCAATAACGAGGGATTCTCCTGATCATAAGATATATGTCGCTTCACTTAAATATTGCTGCGAATCCAATCCTTCTAACTATAATAATCCCAATTACATTGACTGGAGACATCTCTATATACAATATTATAAATTAGATGAAGATGGAAACTACATAAGTGTGAAAGATGACTGGGAAACCTTTAATCCAAGAAATTGCAAATGGATTCCATATGATTTCATTAACATAAACTATGGCGATTGTGATGATGGAGGATATGACTATTCTGACCAGGGGCATGAATGGACAGATGAAGATGCATGGGATGCCATGACAGACGGCATGTATGGGGACTACCCTGGATCCGGATGGGATCCGGAGGCATTTGGTTATTAACAACGATTACTTACTGGTTGGCGGAACAAGTTCAACGTCTTGTAAATGCAATGAGAGAAGATGCCTGTACACTCTCATGTAAACATCGGATATAGTGGTGAACGCAATCTTCGCATGATCTCAATTACGCGTTCTGCGCTACCAGTACGGAACTTAAGAGGGAGGGTCTTGAGTTGCTCCTCTGTTATGAAGAACGAGAAACCTTGAAGTCTGGTGAACAAATTCGGATACTCGACTTTGACTAACTCTTCCATCTTTTTATAAAGTGCTACGTTGTCTTCATCCATCAGTTTCATATATAGAGCGTCTCCTCGCATTGGACTACTAGGGACAAAGGCTGTTCCTTTGGGAACAATACATTTGTCTGACCCTGTAAATGGAGCTGCGAAATGAACTAAGTACCCCAGTTCTGTATTCTCCACCAGTTCAAAGATATTCTCATCAATCTTTAGTGCTTCTATCTGCTCGCGTGTAGCCATAATGTGACAATTTTAAGTTTTGGGAGCAAAGTTAGGAAATAAAAAACAAAAGTCCAAATAAAAGTAAAACCACAAGGCTTGTGAAAAAAATATATTGTTATAGCAGACTCACTATCTTGTTTTTTTGTTAACTTTGTAGGCACAAAAAAATGAAATACTAAAGGACAAACTATAAATGGGAATCTTTGATTATATATTCAAAAAAAATGTTTCTGAGAAACAAAATCCTGGCAAACTATTCTCATATAGACAGGCTGCGGAACTGATATGTATGTGTTGGAATGAGTTGGATATGCGTTTCATAGAGCCATATCTGGATGATAATATGACGTGGAAAGGTGGCTTCCCGAATAGAGTTGTCAATGGCAAAGAAAATTATCTGAATTTTATGGCTCAAGTATTTGACTCGCTTCAATTTTCGAAAAGGAGTTATCGGGCAGATGTTGTAATGATGGATGAGTATTACGCATGCATTACCGTTGATGGAGAACACCAGGATTTGGCTCATCGTATTAAGATAGACAATGGGTTAATAAAAGAAATTGAGATAACGGAATCATGGGAATGTAGTAAAAAAGAAATCCGAGGTCAATCCCCATTCGGAGTATTTAACCAAACAACCCTGCATGAGCAGGCTGCTGCTGTTGCTGCCATAGAGCAATATGTTAAAACAGAGTTGGGAGACAAGACGATCACGTGGGCTACTCCATATGAATTGAAGAACTCGCACTGTCAATTGTCATTTACATGTGATGGATTGTCCTATGATATCTTAATAGAAATACATAGTTGGAATGGGCATAGTCGATTTGTAATGGGCTCAGAATTTGACCGTCTTGTAGCTGGAAGTAAGGAAGTAGATCATGTCCCTTGTATCTTGGCTCTTGATCCTGATTGCAATTTCGTAAGTTTTACTTTACTAGAAAATTTAGACGTTCGAGTACAGAAATTAAGAGCAAAAGGAATGAACGAATGGACGTTTAGGGGATTATTCAAGACCAAAGCGCAACTGAGTAGGCTTGTCATCACAAAGGACCATCGAATCCTGTTACCAGAATACAATGATATAGAGGTTAAGATGGAACCATTGGTTAAGGCTGTGTATTTCTTGTTCTTAAATCATCCGGAGGGTATCGTTTTCAAAGAACTGACAGACTACAGAGAGGAACTATTTGGCATCTATAAGAAATTGAAGCCAATGGGACTAAGTAAGCGAACGATTCAGAGCATCGAAGATGTGACAAATCCATTACTGAACTCGATTAATGAGAAGTGTGCTCGTATCCGTAGGGCTTTTGTGAAAGCGTTCGATGAGGGTCTAGCCAAGAATTATTTTATAACAGGTGAACGTGGTGAGGCAAAGAAGATTGCCCTTCCTCGTGACTTGGTCATCTGGGAAACCGATTAAAGTCGCTTCGCTCGTCGAAGCATAAATTCACATTTTCACAAGCCTTGTGAAGTAAAATCGTTTGGTGGCAAAGGTACAAGTTCGTATCTTTGCCACTGAATTAATTGATATGATTTATGACAGATTTTGAATACATTTTTCAGCAGGTGAGGAAGCTTCACTACACAAAGCTGCAGTGGGTAGAGTTGCAGCAGCGTAGGGAACTGTATGAAAGAAAATAATGATTAGTAGTTATGCCAGGACAAAGGAATCAGTATAGGAAAGGACATGATAGTCAGTTTGCAGAGGCTTTCACTTATGGACATATTACTCCACAGGCTCCAGAGGTTGAAAAGGCTGTGTTGGGAGCATTGATGATTGACAGAGATGCATATATGGAGGTATGCGATAAACTAATACCTGAGAGTTTCTATGAACCCCAAAACCAGGTGGTATATGAGGCGATACAGCGACTTAGCATGGATGAAAACCCTGTTGATATGCTGACTGTAACAGATATGTTGGGGAAGATGGGAAAACTGGATGAGATAGGTGGACCTGCTTACTTGGCAGAGTTGACTTCCAAGGTAGCGACCTCAGCCAATTTGGAGTATCATTCAAATATTGTGGCAGAGAAGTATCTGTCACGCCAAATGATAAGCTATGTCAGTGTGATAGGCAAGAAAATCTTTGACGAGAGCTATTATATCAAAGATGTAGTACAGGAAGCGGAAAGTACACTCTTTGAACTGTCGCAGAAGAACACGAAGAAGGACTATTCTGTATTGGCTCCTGTTGTGGATAGAGCAATGGAAATGGTAAAACTCGCTCATGCCAATAAAGGTGGTATTACCGGCATATCCTCAGGTTATTATAAACTTGATGACATGATTTGCGGATGGCAGGACTCGGATCTTGTAGTTATTGCTGGTAGACCTGCTATGGGGAAAACGGCCTTTGCCTTGTCATTAGCGAAAAATATTGCAGCAGACCAGAAGATACCAATCGCATTTTTCTCGTTGGAGATGTCGGATGTGCAGTTGGCAAACCGGTTGATGTCGAATGCATGTATGGTAGAGGGAACGAAATTGCTTAGTGGACAATTGGACACTTCTGACTGGATGAGGCTTGACAAGAAGCTGGATAAACTGATGGATGCACCACTATATATTGATGATACAGAGAGCCTCTCTGTAATGGAGCTTCGCACGAAAGCTCGTAGGCTGGTTCGTGAGAAAGGGGTAAGGCTGATTATGATAGACTATCTGCAACTGATGACTGCTAGCGGTATGAAATTTAATAGTCGTCAGGAAGAGGTGTCGCTAATATCTCGTTCGTTAAAGGGATTGGCAAAGGAATTGAATATCCCTGTGTTGGCATTGAGCCAGTTGAATCGAGGAGTGGAGTCTCGTAATGGTGTAGAGGGGAAACGTCCTCAATTATCTGACCTCAGAGAATCGGGAGCTATCGAGCAAGATGCAGATATGGTTATCTTCCTCCATAGACCGGAATACTATGGTCTTAAAATCAGCAGTGATGGATTGATAGACTATACCGATAAGGCTGAAGTAATTATTTCAAAACACCGGAAAGGAGCCACAGGAATTATTATGATGAAATTTAAGGGTGAATATACTCGTTTTGAAAATGATGATCCAGCAATGTCAAATTTTCCACCAACTGAAGGTGGAGAGATTATCGGGTCTAAGGTTAATGGAGAGAATGGCAACATTATTTTTTCTCAAAATGAATATGATCCATTTAAACTTGCTGCAATAGATGGCTATAGAGGAGGTGATAGATAGGGCTGTCATGTCTCAGCAGACGATAGAGATAGAGTACTGCACGAGAAGTGAGCATATCTTTACCTGCGAGATTACAGACATAGGGTATTCAAAATACTATGGTGGCGGGTATATCGTTGCTCGTCGAACAGATATAGGTGAAGATCGGACATTCAAGGTGAGTAGAATCATGAGTGTCAACGGACACTACTTCTCGCGTATCTTCTGGCAACAGATTGGTGATGAGTTTAAGAGAATTTATTAATTCACAAGAATTTTATTAACTTTGCAGGAAAAAAGAATTTTATGGGGAAATTTAACATGTTAGGGGCACTGGTAGGCGATATAGTCGGCTCTGTGTATGAGTTTTGCAATACAAAGTCAACGGATTTTAAATTATTCTGTGGTGCGAGTAATTTTACGGATGATTCTGTGATGACGTTGGCTGTGGCAAAATGGCTGCTGGAAGATAAAGCGCATACTATCCATTATTTGATCTATTGTATGCAGGAACTTGGAAACCATCATCCCAATGCTGGGTATGGTGGACGGTTTGCAGGATGGCTATGTGAAGACAATCCCCAGCCGTACAACAGCTGGGGTAATGGGGCGGGCATGCGTGTTAGTCCTGTGGGACTGTATGCCAAAACTTTAGATGAAGCGTTGGCACTTGCTGCATTAACGGCATCTGTGAGTCATAATCATCCAGAAGGAGTGAAAGGTGCACAGGCAATCGCTACAAGTGTATTTCTCTGCAAGCAGGGGAAGTCGAAACAAGAAATCAAAGAATATGTCGAGAAAACGTTTGGCTACAACTTACATCGTACGATTGCGGATATTCGTCCAAGATACGGATTTGATGTCTCATGCCAAGGTAGTGTTCCAGAAGCGATTATTGCATTCTTAGAAGGAAATTCTTTTGAAGAGGTGATTCGCCTCGCCATTTCTCTTGGAGGTGACTCCGATACGATTGGTGCAATGGCAGGAGCGATAGCTGCTTGTATGTATCCTATCCCAGAAGAGATCGTACTACGATGTGATTCCATTCTGTCAGATGATTTAAAAGACATCAAAAACCAATTCGTGAAAATGATGGAGACAGAACGAGACTGATAAGATTCAGATTTCTTTCCCGCAAGGCTTGCGAGGGCTTGCAAATATAGTGGAAGTTTGTTATCTTTGCAAGCAAATTATTGGAGTTATGGGAAGAGAAGATAATAATAGGGATTTGCTGGAGTTTGACGCTCCTATCGTTGACCAGATGCAGAACATCATCAAGGTAATTGGTGTGGGTGGTGGAGGCTGCAATGCGGTGCGTAATATGTATAACGAGGGAGTGCAGGGTGTGTCTTTTGCTGTATGTAATACTGATAGTGCCTCGCTGAAGAACTCTCCGGTACCTGTGAAGATACAATTAGGTGAAGGCCTGGGGGCTGGAGCACGTCCTGAAGTAGGCAAGGCAGAGGCTGAAAGCAGTATCGATATGATAGAACACCTGCTGGACGATCATACTAAAATGGTCTTTGTGACTGCTACGATGGGTGGTGGTACAGGTACGGGTGCTGCTCCTGTCATTGCTCGTGTGGCAAAGGAAAAGGGACTGCTTACTATTGGTGTGGTGACCATCCCGTTCTATTTTGAGCATCGACGTAAAATTATCAAAGCACTAAAGGGTGTTGATGAGTTACGTAAAAATGTTGATGCCCTGTTGATAGTTAATAACGAGAGGCTATGTGATATTTATTCAGACACGAACATATCTTTGAAGAATGCGCTGACAGAGGCAGACAATGTATTGAAGAATGCCGTAAAGGGTATTTCGGAGTTGATTACTATCAGTTCAGAGGGGAATATTAACCTTGACTTCCGTGATGTGGAGACGACGATGCGTAATGGTGGCGGTGCCATCATGGCTATAGGAAGGGCAAAGGGTGACCATCGGGTGGAGCGTGCCATCATTGACGCACTGGACTCTCCACTGCTTCATGGTAATGATATCAGTAGGGCAAAGCGTATCCTATTTAATATATATGCCAGTGAGGAAAATCCCATCTTGATTCCAGAAATGCAAGAGGTGGATGATTTCTTCGATCAGTTGAATCCGGATGTGGAAGTGATATGGGGTACGTCTACAGATGACTCTTTAGGGGAGGATGCGAAGGTGATTATTCTTGCTACAGATATGAATGACGAGGAAGAATTGGTTTCTAAACCTCGTCTGAATACGGACGATGAGTATTATGAAAGGTTGATAAAGGAATTATACAAACCGTTGAAGGCAAAGGTAGAACCGTCTGTTGAACCACTCAAGGAGGAACCGCAAGAAGAACTTCCTTTCGTTGTAGAGCCTGTTGCTGAACCAGAACCTGCTCAAGAGCCTGTTATTGAAGAGAAAGAAGGTTCTAAATCTGTCGTCAGCAGAATGAAGAGTTGGCTCAACAGACAATTGAATTTACTGGCGCAAGACGAGATATAGTTGATGAGCGAGAAGGTGATGACACCAGAGGAAATGGCTGCTGAGGTCAAAAGACTCGCCAGCCAACTGAATACAATGGGTCGTAATGACTTGTTGCTTAAGGCTGTTGGCGCATCCCTATTGGAGGAACTGAAATTAGAGGCTGCAAAGACTCGTTTAAGTCGTTTGGTCATTACCGAGGACTACCAGTTCATATTGACAGACTATCAAAACAAGGAGATAGAGTTGCAGCCAGTTCACAAGGCGGTCTATCTGTTGTTCCTTGCCCATCCGGAAGGAATCGAGTTTAAGAGGCTGGGGGACTATAAGGACGAGCTGACACGCTATTATATGGCAACGGCAAAAACACTGGATAAGGAGAAAATCATAGAGGGTGTCGCTCACTTGGTGAATCCGCTTGATAATGCCATCAACGAGAAATGCTCACGCATCAAGAAAGTGTTTCTGGACATGATGGACGAATACACGGCAAGTTACTACATCATTAGTGGACACACAAAAAAGCATGTTGCGGGGTCGTCCAGGATATGGTATGAGCGTCTAAAAGTGATTACTTTACCGAGAGAGCTTGTGGTGAAAACCTTTTCCAGTTGAGGTCACCCTCATGTATGTGGTCACCCGGCATTATTATCTGAAGACGGCAGCTCGTACATGACTCTGGCATGATTCGTGCGGATGAGTTGTCTCTCCACGCAGTTGCCAGTCGTGCGGTCAATGATGTCACGATAGACCTTGCCGTTGCGATAGAAGAAGTCCCCTTCCTGGGAGAAATGCTCGTCCTCCACATGAATATGGAAGGTATGCGGTAGCACTTCCGTGGCACGCAGCTCCCCACAGAGATACTCACCATCCACCCAGAGACGGAGCTGATAGGTGTTGGTCGTGTCATTCCTTACCCGGTAGTCAATATAGTTATACGAGATGCTGGTCCCCGTACCGAAAGGAATCTGTCTGCCAAAATCGGGAAAGAGGTCTAAGCCGTCGTGATGATGATGCTCGGTAATCGTCAGCTCACTATGCAGCACCATCCAGTGTATCAGGTTAGACAACTGGCACAGTCCGCCACCGATTCCCTGCGACGGTGCTCCCTTCGCTATGGTCAGTCCCTCTTTGTACCCTTTCCGCTTAGTGGTACGCCCCACCTGTCTCCATACCGAGAACGTCTCACCCGGTCGGATCAGCAGTCCGTCGATATGCTTCACTGCCAAGGCGAGGTTGACCGCTTTGTTTTCCTGCAGTTGCATGTTGACATTACCCAATCTGCGGCGAATCAGTGAGTTGTGACTATAGACCATGACGGGCAGTGGCTCCTCTGTCCGTTCGTGGGCAAACGGTGTTTTACTGATGAAGTCTCTCAGATGACGCTTCAGTATCTCTTTCTCCACCGACAACCTGTAGGTGAAGGGTGATATCTCACAGAACAGTTTCCTTTTCATCACGCTATCGTTTTTGTAAATCCGTTTATGGTACTACCTCCTTTCATTTTGCAAAGATAAGCAGCATTTCCGATACTTCCAAATTTATGTTCGAGAAAATTTGTCATTCTTTTGGTATTCTGCTCACATCATCGTATCTTTGCAAAGAAATAGTTAAGACATGTCAGACAAGCTCACACCACAACAACGTCATAAGAATATGGCTGCTATCCGGTCGAAAGACACGAAACCGGAGATGATTGTGCGGCGTGGACTATGGAGTAGGGGATTCAGATACCGGCTGAACCATAAGCGGTTGCCGGGGCATCCGGACTTGGTACTGAGGAAATATAGGGTGTGCATCTTTGTGAACGGATGTTTCTGGCATGGACACGGGGTACAGTTCAGAGTGCATGGCTCAGCGTCCGTGGTAGAGGACTCCCAGTGCTGCAGGATTCCCCATACGAACAGGGAATTCTGGGTTGCCAAGATTCGCAGGAACAAAGAACGGGATAAGGAGGAGCAGCGCATGCTTGCCTCCATGGGCTGGCATTGCATCACCGTGTGGGAATGTGAGTTGAAACCGTCGAAACGGGAAGAGACGCTGGACTCCATCGCTTTCACATTAAACCATATATGGTTGCAGGACCACCGTGCAAAATCTGTAGCCAGTAATCATTCTGAAGAAGAAAGCGGAGCAGTACCTATGGCGGCAGAAGAGTGACTCACCCGATTTTGATAAATATAATACAAATAAATTTGCATTCTCTTCGCTAAATCGAAATTTTACACTACCTTTGCAAGCGAATTAAACTTAAACATATATTGTAGATATGATCAACATTACTTTTCCAGACGGATCTGTTCGCTCGTATGAGCAGGGCGTTACTGGACTTCAGATTGCCGAGAGTATCTCACCGGCTCTGGCTCGCGACGTATTGGCGTGCGGTGTGAATGGTGAGACAGTAGAGTTGAACCGTCCGATTATGGAGGATGCGAAGATCGCACTCTATAAATGGGATGACGAAGAGGGAAAACACACATTCTGGCACACCTCAGCCCACTTGCTTGCTGAGGCACTGCAGGAACTTTATCCCGGTATCCAGTTCGGATTCGGTCCTGCCATCGAGAATGGTTTCTTCTATGATGTGCTGTTGAAAGACGGTGAGAGCATCAAGGAGAGTGACTTCCCGAAGATTGAGGAGAAAATGCGTGAACTGGCTTCCAAGAAAGAGCCCGTCGTTCGCAAGGAGGTGGCAAAGGCTGATGCGCTGAAGGAGTTTGCCGCTGATGGTCAGACCTATAAGTGCGAGCACATCGAGCAGGACTTGGAGGACGGCAGTATCACCACCTATACACAGGGTGCGTTCACCGACCTCTGCCGTGGTCCGCACCTGATGAACACCGGTGCCATCAAGGCTATCAAGCTGACCAATGTGGCTGGTGCTTTCTGGCGTGGTGACGCTACCCGTGAGCAGATGCAGCGTCTGTATGGTATCTCGTTCCCCAAGAAGAAGATGCTCGACGAGTATCTCGTCATGCTGGAGGAGGCTAAGAAACGCGACCACCGTAAGATCGGTAAGGAGATGGAGCTGTTCATGTTCTCCGATAAAGTGGGTAAGGGTCTCCCCATCTGGCTGCCGAAAGGTACCGACCTGCGTCTCCGTCTGCAAGACCACTTGCGTAAAGTGCAGAAACGTTTTGGTTATCAGGAGGTTATTACTCCGCATATCGGTTCCAAGAACCTCTATATTACCAGTGGTCACTATGCCCATTATGGAAAGGATTCCTTCCAGCCCATCCATACCCCAGAGGAGGATGAGGAGTACATGTTGAAACCCATGAACTGTCCTCACCACTGTGAGATTTTCGCATGGAAGCCCCGTAGCTACCGTGACCTGCCCTTGCGTATCGCCGAGTTCGGTACGGTATACCGTTATGAGCAGAGTGGTGAGCTGCACGGACTGACCCGTGTACGTTCCTTCACACAGGATGATGCCCACCTGTTCTGTCGTCCCGACCAGGTGAAGCAGGAGTTCCTCAACGTGATGGATATCATCGGTATCGTACTGACTGCCTTCGGTTTCAACTTCGAGGCACAGATTTCTTTGCGTGATCCTAACGACCATGACAAGTACGTAGGTACTGACGAGGACTGGGCACTGGCTGAGGCTGCTATCGTGGAGGCATGTCGTGAGAAGGGACTGCCCGCCAAGGTAGAGTATGGTGAGGCTGCTTTCTATGGTCCTAAGCTCGACTTCATGATCAAGGATGCTATCGGTCGCCGCTGGCAGCTGGGAACTATCCAGGTAGACTATAACCTGCCGAAGCGCTTCCAGTTGGAGTATACCGATGAGGACAACCAGAAGAAGACACCGGTGATGATTCACCGCGCACCCTTCGGTTCGCTGGAGCGTTTCTGCGCCGTACTCATCGAGCACACCAGTGGTCACTTCCCCTTGTGGCTGACTCCTGAGCAGGTTGCTATCCTTCCATTGTCGGAGAAATATAACGACTATGCCAATGAGGTCGCCAAGAAGTTTGAGCAGGGTGGGGTACGTCCTACCATCGACCTGCGTAACGAGAAACTGGGTCGTAAGATCCGTGACAACGAGTTGAAGCGTATTCCTTATATGGTGATTGTCGGTGAGAAGGAGCAGGCTGACGGTACTGTTGCCGTTCGTCCACAGGGCGGTGGTGAGCAGAAAGTCATGTCCATCCAGGAGTTCATCGACCATATCAACGCTGAGGTTGCTGAGATGACGAAAGACTTTTAAAGAGTTGAGATAATCTAAGAAATATGAAACCAACATTATTTTTATTGGCTGCTGGTATGGGAAGCCGCTATGGCGGTCTGAAGCAGCTGGATGGTCTGGGACCCAATGGGGAGACCATCATGGACTATTCTATCTACGATGCCATCCAGGCAGGATTCGGAAAGATAGTATGGGTCATCCGCAAGGATTTCGAGGAGCAGTTCCGCACACAGATTCTCTCTAAGTACGAGGGACATATCCCTTGTGAGTTGTGTTTCCAGGGCATCGACGCACTGCCCGAGGGCTTTAAGGTGCCCGAGGGACGTGTGAAGCCATGGGGTACCAACCATGCCGTACTGATGGGTAAGGATGTCATCAAGGAACCGTTCTGCGTCATCAACTGCGACGACTTCTATAACCGTGATGCCTTCATGGTGATTGGCAAGTTCCTGAGCAGTCTGCCGGAAGGAGCCAAGAACCAGTATGCGATGGTGGGTTTCCGTGTGGGTAACACACTCAGTGAGAACGGTACTGTGGCTCGTGGTATCTGCTCCAAGAACGAGAAGGGGCATCTGACTACTGTCGTAGAGCGTACCGAGATCGTACGTTGTGCAGAGGATGGCTCTCAGGCAGGTGCTGCCGACCAGCCTATCCGTTATAAGGACGAGGACGGCAAGTGGGTGGTTGTCGATGACAATACTCCTGTGTCCATGAATATGTGGGGTTTCACTCCTGACTATTTCGACTATTCCGAGGAGTATTTCAAGGAGTTCCTGAGTGACCCGAAGAATATGGAGAACCTGAAGGCTGAGTTCTTTATCCCGCTGATGGTCAATAAACTCATCAACGACAAGACAGCAACAGTTGAGGTGTTGGACACTACATCCAAATGGTTTGGTGTGACTTACGCCGCAGACCGTGAGGATACGGTGAAGCGTATACAGAAACTGGTGGACGAGGGTGTCTATCCGAACAAATTGTTCTGATGCTGAAAGAAATCATGACAGAAAGGGAGTGCAGTCAACTGCGCTCCCTTATCAATAACGCAGAGACGATCGTGTTGTGTTGCCATTTGAATGCGGATGGTGACGCACTGGGGGCTATGCTGGGTTGGGCAGAGGTGTTGAAAGCGATGGGAAAGGAACCCTTAGTGGTGGCTCCCGACCAGTATCCCGATTATCTCCAATGGTTACCGAATACAGAGAAGATAGTCCGTTACGACAAGCGCAAGGACTTTGTCAATACTGTATTGAAAATAGCTGACTTGGTGTTCTGTCTGGACTTCAATACCTTGTCACGAACTGATGCGATGGCAGAGGCGTTAGGGAATTCGCCAGCCCAGAAAGTTCTTATTGACCACCATCCGGACCCGAATGTGGGTGCGGTATTGACTTTCTCTCATCCCGAGATGTCATCCACCTGCGAACTGGTGTTCCGCATCGTCTGGCAGATGGGAATGTTCGACCAGTTGGGGAAGCACTTCGCCATCCCTGTCTATTGTGGGATGATGACTGATACAGGAGGGTTTACCTATAACTCGTCCTCACCGGATATCTATTTTATTATCAGCCAGTTGCTCACTAAACATATCGACAAGGACAAGATCTACCGCAACGTCTTTCATAACTATAGCGAGCATCGCATCCGCATGGTGGGATATGTGCTCTGCCATAAGCTGGTGGTGGACGAGCTGCGTCATGCCGCTTTCTATACCCTGACCCGTGATGACCTGAAGCGTTTCCATTTCATCAAGGGTGATGCGGAGGGATTGGTCAACATGCCTTTGCAGATCAAGGGACTAAAACTGAGCATCTCGTTGCGTGAGGACACGGAGCGTGACAAGTTGATATGGGTCAGCTTGCGCTCTGTTGACGACTTCCCCTGTAACAAGATGGCAGAGCAGTTCTTCAATGGCGGAGGGCATCTCAATGCCTCGGGAGGTAGATTACAATGTACGATGGATGAGGCTGTAGAGGTGGTAAAACGTGCCATCCTCCATTTTGAAAACACGTTAAAGTAGCCTAATATTGCGATTATTTGCTATTTTATTTGTAAATTTGCGCCCAAAATTAATATAAGTGTACAATGAAGAAAACGTATAGTCTGTTGATACTGCTCTGTGGTATTCTGTTCCTGACCAGTTGTAATAATGGTGAGACCTATTCTGACTTGAAAGACGCGGAGCGTGACGCTATCAATAAATATATTTCGAGCAATAACATCAAGGTCATTGATGAGAGTAAGTTTGCTTCTCAGGGAGAGACGACCAGTCTTGATAATAACGAGTTCGTCTATCTTTCCAAGAGTGGTGTCTATATGCAGATCGTGCGTAAGGGATGTGGTGAGAAAATCAAGGATGATGAGTCGCTGGAGATCCTGTGCCGTTTCTCTGAGTACAATATCAAAAAGAACACATTGTTGGTTAGAAACGATGTCCCTTATTATCTCGTTTCATCAAATACGGCATACGATTATTCCAGTTTTCCTGACAAAATGATGGTGGAACGGACCGGGAGTTCTTTTTCGGGTTCTTTTGTGTCTGGAGCCATGTCATTATACCATGCTTCGGCAGCAGTACCTGCCGGTTGGTTAGTTCCGCTATTGTATGTGAATGTAGGGCGACCGCAGAATGATGGTGACGAAGTGGCTAAGGTGCGCTTGATCGTGCCACACTCCCAGGGTACGGTGGATGCCTCGTCAAGTGTGTATCCCTGTTATTACGAGATTACTTACGAAAGAGATAATTAAAACCAAGAAAACATGACACTTATTAAATCGATTTCTGGTATCCGTGGAACCATAGGCGGTTCTACGGGCGATACCTTGAACCCTCTTGATATCGTGAAGTTCACCACAGCCTATGCGCAGTTTATCCGTCGTAGTGGAAAAGGTTCCTCCAACAAGATTGTGGTGGGACGTGATGCACGTATCTCCGGTGAGATGGTGAAGAACGTGGTTTGTGGCACTCTGATGGGAGTAGGGTATGATGTCATCAATATCGGACTTGCCACTACTCCTACTACGGAACTGGCAGTCAGAATGTCGGGGGCTGATGGTGGTATCATTATCACTGCCTCGCATAACCCTCGTCAGTGGAATGCGTTGAAACTGCTGAACAACGAAGGTGAGTTCCTCACTGCTGCTGATGGTGCCGTCGTACTTGACATGGCAGAGAAGGAGCAGTTTGAATATGCGGATGTCGATCATCTGGGGCATTATATCGAGGACTATTCCTTTGATGCCCGCCATGTGGAGAATGTACTGCAGCTGAAACTGGTTGACGTGGAAGCTGTCAAGGCTGCGAAGTTCAAGGTGTGTGTGGATACCATCAATAGTGTCGGTGGCATCATCCTGCCCAGGCTTTTCGAAAAACTGGGCGTGGAGTATACCATCCTGAATGAGGATGCCAATGGTGACTTCGCCCATAATCCTGAACCATTGGAGAAAAACCTGCAGGGTATCATGGATGAGATGAAGACGGGTAAGTATGACTTGGGTATCGTGGTGGATCCTGATGTCGACCGTCTTGCGTTTATCTGTGAGAACGGAAAGATGTTCGGTGAGGAGTATACGCTGGTCAGCGTTGCTGATTATGTCCTTTCAGAAATGAGTAATGAGAAAGGAGAAATGAGAAATGAACCGTTGGCAACCGTTTCAAACCTCAGTTCTACCCGTGCCCTGCGTGATGTCACCCAGAAGTATGGGGGCTGTTATGCCGCTGCCGCTGTGGGTGAGGTCAATGTCACCACGAAGATGAAGGAGGTGAATGCTGTCATCGGTGGTGAGGGTAACGGTGGTGTCATCTACCCCGAGAGCCACTATGGTCGTGATGCCCTGGTGGGTATTGCCCTCTTCCTGACCTCTCTTGCCAAGAAGGGATGTAAGGTGAGTGAGCTGCGTGCCACTTTCCCCGATTATCAGATTGCCAAGAACCGTATCGACTTGACCCCGGAGACGGATGTGGATGCCATCTTGGTGAAGGTGAAGGAGATGTTCGCTGCTGATCCGACAGCACAGGTGAATGATATCGACGGCGTGAAGATTGACTTCCCCGATAAGTGGGTACACCTGCGCAAGTCGAACACCGAGCCGATTATCCGTGTCTATAGCGAGGCAAACACCATGGAGGAGGCTGACGCTATCGGCAAGAAACTCATGCAAGTAGTTTACGACATGCAATAAAACAAGAAGTGCTTCCAAATCCGGAAGCACTTTTCTTTTTATTTTGCTTTGTCTTTGGAACTGCGCTTGTCACGCCGGTAGGAGCGGTATTCGTCAAGCTCTATCTCCACGTCAGGCTCTTGCAGCTCGCCTTCGTGGGGAAGATGGAACTTCATATAACGGATATTCAGTCCCCGGTCTATCCACATCTGCTCGTAATACGTTTGGATGGAGGCGGCGACAGGGTCGCTGCACACGGAGCCATACAGGTCTTCCGTACGGAATTCCAATGGCAGGTGGTTCTTCTCCACCATATAGGTAGTATAGGTGAAGAGAAAGTTGGAGTCGGTCTTCAGGTGGATGATGCCACCGTCGATGAGGAAACGGCGGTAACGGTTCATGAAGTAGGTGGAGGTGAGACGTTTGCGGGGGTTCTTCATCTGCGGGTCGCTGAATGTCAGCCAGATCTCCTGTACCTCATCAGGAGCGAAGAAACGGTCGATGATCTCGATATTCGTACGCAGGAAGGCGACATTCTTCAGTCCTTCCTTCGTCGCCTGTGTGGCACCCGTCCACATCCTCGCTCCCTTGATATCCACCCCGATGAAGTTTATGTGGGGGTATAACTTGGCAAGCCCGACGGTATATTCCCCTTTGCCACAACCTAACTCCAGCACGATAGGGTTGTCGTTATGGAAATACGACTCGTGCCAGTGTCCTTGCATCTCAAACGGAACGTGTTCCACCACCGAGTAGGGGTACTGGAACACGTTCTCATAAGTCTCCATGTCGGCGAATTTCGCCAATTTGCCTTTACTCATGCAAAATCTTGATAGTATATGGTCTATTCAATCACAACGGTCGTCCAGCCGTGCTTGTCCTCAATCTCACCATACTGGATGCCACGTAGGGTGTCGAAGAGTTTCTTGGAGATAGGACCTGGCTTCTCACCGAAGTCATAACGCTTACCGGTCTCTAAGTCATCGATGTAGGAGATAGGACTGATGACAGCGGCTGTACCACAGGCACCAGCCTCCTCGAAGGTCTCCAGCTCCTCCTCTGGGATAGGACGACGCTCCACCTTCAGACCGAGGTCCTCAGCGACCTGCATCAGACTCTTATTGGTGATAGAGGGCAGGATAGAGGTGGACTTAGGAGTGACATAGGTGTTGTTCTTGATACCGAAGAAGTTAGCGGCACCACACTCGTCAATATATTTCTTCTCTTTGGCATCGAGGTAGAACTCACAGGCATAGCCCTTCTCATGAGCGAGGTTGTTGGCAAAGAGCGATGCGGCATAGTTGCCACCGACCTTGTACTTACCTGTTCCAAGGGGAGCCGAGCGGTCGTAGTCACGAACGATAACGTATGGGTTGCTGGAGAATCCGCCCTTGAAATAAGGACCTACGGGGGTCACGAAAATCAGGAAGCAGTATTCCTTGGCAGGATGAACACCCACCTGGGCACTGGTACCGATCAGCAGGGGACGGATATACAGGGTGGCGCCACTCTCGTAAGTGGGAATCCATTCCTGGTTGAGGCGTACCACCTTCTTGACCATCTCGATAAACAGTTCTGTCGGCAGTTCCGGCATCAGGATACCACGGCAGGTGGACTGCAGACGGGCAGCGTTCTCCTCTACACGGAAGATGCGCACCTTACCGTCCTTACAGCGATAGGCCTTCAGTCCCTCGAAAGCCTCCTGACCGTAGTGCAGACAGGTTGCTGCCATGTGCAGGTTCAGATACTCGTCGGAGCAAACTTCAATCTCGCCCCATTTGCCGTCACGATAGTAACAGCGAACGTTGTAGTCGGTCTTCATATAACCGAACGACAGGTTTCCCCAGTCTAAATCTTTCATATCGTAATAATTTTAGTCCTTTTACTTTTAAATTGTGTGCAAAAGTACACATTTTGTAGCACACTTGCAAATGAAATGTGCATTATTTGTCTTCTTCGAGTATCTTTTTGATGTCCTCGTCGGTTTTTGTCAACTTATCCTTACATTGTTGGATGAGTTCCCGAGCCTTCTTCAGTTGTGTCGTCAACTCATCGATACTGTATTCGTTACGCTCCATTTTCTGGACAATCTCATCCAGTTGTCTTAATGCCTCTTCGTATTTCATATCTCTAACCTTGAATCTTGAAACCTGAAACTTGAAACCTGAATCACTCAACCCTCGACCTGAACACTCCTTTCTCCACCCTGGTCTCAATCTGGTCACCTGCTTTCAGTTGATGCGGGTCACGCACCACCTTTCCGTTAAACAGCGTGATACTGTATCCACGGCGTAACAAAAGGGTAGGGTCGAGCAGCTCCACCTGTTGGGCGGCAAGCTCCAGTCGGTGCCGCTCTTGCACGAGACGTTGCTGGATGGCATGACAGATACGCTCATAACGCTGGTCCAGCTGATGCTCAAAATTGGTCTTGAACATCGTGAGCATGAACGACAGTCGTTGCTGCAGGTCGTTCAGGTGCTGCAGGGTATCAGCAAGATGTCCTATCAGGAAGGCTGCTGCGGCAGTGGGGGTCTTTACTCTGGTATTCGACACCATATCCAAGACACACTCGTCCCTGTCGTGTCCGATACCTGTAATGATGGGCAAGGGGAAGTTGGCGACATTCTCGGCAAGTGGCAGGGTATCGAAACCGCTCATGTCACTCGTGGAGCCACCACCACGGATAATGACGACCACGTCATAGTCGTCGGCATGTCCGTTGATCTGATTCAGGGCTGCTATCACACTCTGCTCCACCTGCTCACCTTGCATGACAGCAGGGAAAAGGGTGGGGTAGAACACCAGTCCGTATTCGTTCTCCTCCAACTGGCGGCAGAAGTCCCCATAGCCTGCTGCTGTTGCTGCGGAGATAACGGCGATACGCTGACAGAATCGGGGGATCACCAGTTCCCGTTGGAGGTCGAAGACACCCTCGGCTTTCAACTGGGCGATGATCTGTTGGCGGCGCTGTGCCATGTCGCCCAAGGTATAGTTGGGATCTATATCGGTGACAATCCATGAGAATCCGTATGCCTCGTGAAACTGCGGATAGACTTTCAGCAGTACTTTCATACCGGCTCTCAGTGGTTGCCCGGTGGTACGCTCGAAATAGGGTTGTACCATTGCCCACGTCTGTTTCCAGCATTTGGCGGAGGCCTTGGCAACAGGGGTGTTCGATAACTCGTCTTTCTCGACGAGTTCCATATAACAATGCCCACGGCTCTCCCTGCATTCCGACAGTTCTGCCTCTACCCAATACTCATCGGGCAGCTCCGCCTCTATCGCCTCTCTTACCAGTGCGTTCAGCGTATGCAGTGTATATCGCTTGTCCCCCATCTCTTACTTTTTTACCTTTCCAATCATGTATGCACGCCAGAAATTGGGAAGTCCGTAGCCGTAGATATTGTCCGGATGTTCTTTGTTATTGCCCGACTGCCGGATCAGTTCCATGATTTCCAAGGCGGACTTCTCTGGTAATGCCTGCCATAGGCATGCGGCAAGTCCGCAGATGATAGGAGCGGCAAACGAGGTGCCCATGTCTTGGGCGATAGAACCTCTGCCTGTGATGACCGTGGCAGGACTCCCTATCGCAACGACATCGGGCTTCACTCGACCGTCCTGTGTGGGACCTACCGAACTGAAGGGGGCATTGGTCAGCAAATCGGTGACGGCACCTACCGTCAGACAGTCTTCTGCGTCGGCAGGGAAGGTCAGTTTCTTCCAGGGACCCATTCCGGAGTTGCCTGCTGAGTTGACGAGAATCATACCTTTCCTTGCCACCATGGAGGCTGAGTGACTGATGAGTGTCGAGTGTCCGTCGAGTTGCCACAGCTTGTGTGACTCGTAGCCTTTGTCAAAGTCGTTGTAACCCAGTGACGAGTTGATGAGGTCGCATCCGACAGAGTCGGCAAACTCAGCGGCAATCGCCCAGTAGTCTTCCTCTACTTCCTGTTCCGACTGCCCGTCCTCACAGCGCAGCAGCCAGTAACAGGCGTGGGGGGCTGTGCCGACATAGTAATGGGGCTTCTGGGTGGTCATCGCCGACAAGACTTTCGTGCCATGGTCGAGCTCATAGTAGACTGAGGGGGAGAAAGGGTATACAAAATCACGGGTGCCTCGGATGTCTGCCTTGCCAAAAGCAGGGATCTTGTCTACGTTCTTAAAACCACCATCCAGTACGGCGATCATCATACCCTCACCCATGCAGTTGATGTCATGCAGACGCTGTCCGTTCAGACTCCTGATCTGGGCATCGGCTCGTCCGTATGGGGTTGTCGAGATGGAGTCCCATTCGTTGAACTCCTCCTCGTATTTCATCTTGAGTGCGGTGGGCTGGATGGAGTCTGGGGCATGCCATACCAGATGACAGTCCTTCACACAGGGAAGTTGACGGATGCGCTCTAACTCACTGGTGTCTTTCATCTGTGCCAGCACGGTATTGTTCCAGCGGCTCGTTCCTATGATGGCGGTCTTCAGTGACTCTATCTGTCTCACATACTTGGGGGTGACGGGCAGGTCGGTAGTGTCCAGCGGCAGACCTTGTTTTCTACGTCTTTCCACCGACCGTCTGGAGAGGAATCGGGTAGGGCGCTCCAGCGAGTAGGGGGAGTTCTGCTTATCCTTCAGTGTCACCCGAAAGATAAATGACGGACACTCCTTGTTCCGCACCTTTTTGGCACGGTCTTGTGCCCAGCAGGTAACCACTGCCGTTACCAGTATGATGATCAGTATAAACCTCCGCATTCCTATGTTTGAAGTTTTTGAGAGTTCAAAATTACAATAAATAATGCAAAGTACAAAATAAAAGCACTTCTTTTTTGTGCCTTTATGAATTATTCAGGTTAAAATGGCCTCCACCTCGGGGATTTTTTTTAATGTTAAAATAAAATAATAAAACGTCTTTTTTCATCCGATTAAGGGCTTTATCCGACCCGAATAAGGGCTTTATTTAATTCAAATGGAGCCTCTTTTCATACCGTTTAAAGCCTTTATTTACAGTAGGTTATGTCGAAAATGTGATTTAGTGATTCTTATATACGCAAACTCTATATATATAGCAATAAAATAAAAAATGTTAAATTTATTTTTGTATATATATAGGGTTTGTGAAAACTACAATCACTAAATCACCTTTTTTCCTTAATTCTTTCATTATCAGTGAGTTCCATACTCTTTTAAATGTCGCAATATTTAATTAACTTATTTTCCGGTCAGTTCTATTTTTCTGACCTCCTTCTTATCTCATCAAAGAATGCCACTGATGATAATGTCACTGATGATAATGTCACTGATGATAATATGGCTAATTTATAATTATATATAATGTGTCGTACTATTTTTGTCATGAAAGTCGAAAATTTTCATTATTTCTTGAAAAAAGTTGGTGAAAAGTTTTGGCAGTTCGGAAAATAGTCGTACCTTTGCATCCGCTTTCGCTCAAAAACAAGAGCGTTGGCAAAAGAAAGAGATCTTTGATAAGACTTACATAAAACAGAGAAGTAGTAGTACAAGAAGCGAATGTCCTTTTAGGGCATTTGGGTAAAACTTTTACGAACCGTCAATGAAGAGAAGGTGCTAGTATTATAGATCCAAAACTTGTTCTACCGGATGACGAAAAGAGAGCGTGTTCTGTGACAGAGAAAATCCTTATTGGATAAAGATATTTATACAGTGGAGAGTTTGATCCTGGCTCAGGATGAACGCTAGCTACAGGCTTAACACATGCAAGTCGAGGGGCAGCATACTGATAGCTTGCTATCAGTGATGGCGACCGGCGCACGGGTGAGTAACGCGTATCCAACCTTCCCCGTAGTAGGGCACAGCCCGGCGAAAGTCGGATTAATTCCCTATGTTCTCCAATGCAG